>Ga0210039_1000098_pt1 | contig 98277 bp, 82 predicted proteins | sample CryGeyCG2114_250_3_FD_185460 | JGI IMG/M metagenome (GOLD analysis project Ga0210039, IMG submission 185460) | Groundwater microbial communities from aquifer - Crystal Geyser CG17_big_fil_post_rev_8/21/14_2.50 (SPAdes) (version 2) | ecosystem: Environmental > Aquatic > Deep subsurface >...
AATGAAACGCCACCGGGCCACCGCGGAGCGAGCGGCTCTATGGGTCGCCCAGCAGCGGGTCGCCCAGCAGCAGCGCGCGGAATCAAATGCCACCGGGGGTCGGGGCGCCACCGGGGGTCGGGGCGCCACCGGGGGTCGGGGCGCCACCGGGGGTTGGGGCGCCGCCGGGGGTCGGGGCCCGCCCCGCGTCGCGCTACGAACGGTCGCGCATCCGGGCTCGAGCCCGCTCCGCCAGATCCCCGACGTGGAGCGGGTCGAAGAAAGTTGGGCGGGCCTTCGGCCGGCGAGGAGGATCGGCCCGCCAGCGCCGATCCTCCTCCAGTCCCTCTCCTCCCCCCTGCACCGGGCAAGGGGGGAGGAGTCACGACGCCGCTACTCCCCCTTCACCAGCTTCTCGATGTCGCCGTAGATGATCGACGGGATGAGGGTGTTCTTGGCGAAGGCGGCGTAGCCCGAGTCCCAGAAGTAGAGCTGCATCCGCCACATCTCGCCGTACTGGGCGATCTGCCACTTGCCGCCCTTCTTGTAGAGAACCAGCTCCATGGGCATCGCCGGGGTATGGTCGACCCCCGGGTACTTGGTGTCGTCCTTCTTATCCCCGAAACGGAAGTCGGAGTTGATGTTGATGCACTTGAGGGAGGTGTAGCGGTTTTGGATGCCGACCCAGGCGAGGTCATTGGAGAACACCTTCTCCGCAACCACCTGCCACCCCTTCTCCGGGTCCGCGGCCGCGCTCTTCGCCGCGCTCGCCTTGATCTGCTCGATGAGCTGCGCGGCCGGGATGGCGCCATCCACCTCCTTGACGGTGATCAGGCTCTCCCGGAAGTCGCGGAACTTCGCCATCATCTTCGCCGGCCCGTCGCCGTTATAGCCGCGGTAGTTCTTCAGACCGCGCGCCGGCTCCTGCTGCTCGTCCTTCGGGATCCCGGGGACCGCGCGGATCACCTGGATTAGCTCCTGCTTGGCCGCCGTGGCCGCCGCGATCAGGGCGTCACGCTGTTTCTCGTCCGCAAAGTAGACGTTCGCCACCGCCTCGGGGTTGGCGATGTTGATGTGCACCCGCCCGTACGCCTCGTACACCCCGATGCGCTGGATCAGGGCGGAGACCTCGTCAGGGGCCATCGAGGCGAGGGCGGCGGCGCTCTGGGTGGGGGAGACCACCACGTAGACGCGCGCCTTCTGGGCGTTGTCGGGCACCGCGATGTCGCTCTTGCCGATGAGCTCCAGGGGCGAGTCGGCGAGCGCCTGCTCCAAGGCGGCGGTGGTCTCGGCAAAGCCACGCGGGGACTCGAGGACCTTCTGGAAGATTCCTGCCTTGTCCGCCGCGGCGGCGAGGGCGGGGAGCGCCACGATGGCAAGGGCAACGACGGTGGCGGGGATGGAACGGAGACTGCGACCCTGAAGCTTCATGGGTACCTCCTCCTTCTGGGGGTTGGATAGATACATGACACCCTAGCTCCCCATCGCATCCATTTTCTACCCCCCCCGGGGCGGCCGCGGGTCGCGGCAAAAAGCGTGGGGTTGGGTCGCCACCCCGGGGAGCCTCGGAGTGGGTCGATCGGCGGAGGCACCGGCGCGGGCGCCAAGATCGGCTTGCGGCTCCCGGAAAAGACAGGCCGCCCATGAACACCCAGGGTGGTTCCCCGCACAGGAGACGGAGGTCACGAAGGACCGCATGAAAAATCGAACCTCGCTCCTCCCTCGCCCCGCCGGTGGGGGGGGCTTGCAGGCGGCGCCAACGCGACCGGCTGGGGTGGCCTGCACCCCCCCTCCACGATTCGCGCCCATTCGCGGCTCGATCTAAAAACCTTTTCCACTGGGCTTCCCCAGCAGGACCGCCCGCCCTCCGCCCGCCTGGCCCCCCCTCCCCGCCGCCCAAGTCCGACCGACTCCTAGGCCGCGGGCTTGTAGCTACCCCGCGGGTGGGCCGGCGCCCAGGTCGATCCGCCGGCGGAAGAGGTCGTAGGCGATGGGCGCGCGGTTCGCGTAGCCAATCCGCAGCCGCCGGCGCTCGTCGAGGAGGTGGTAGCGCACCACCACCTCCAGGGTGGCGGGGGGGTTGCTGCTCGTCGCCGGGACGCGGAAGACGAAGGTGCGCGGGCGATCGCGCACCAGGCGCGTATCCCACAGATCGACGATGAACGGGCGCCAGAGGATGGCCCTCCGCAGCCGGTGGGTCTGCTCGGCCACCTCCCGCCCGGCGCGGTCGAGGAGGCGGAAGGTGGCGGTGAGGTGGCGGTCCGGGGTGCCGGTGGGCAGGGCGTGGGCGGCACCGGTGTTGGTGAGGGTGAGGGCAAAGCTCCGCTCGCCCGGCGCCGGCGGCGGCCGCTCCGCCACCTCCACCCGCACCGCCGCCGCCACCGTCGCCGGGTCGTGGCCGCCGCGCCAGAGGTGGCGGTGGCCGGTGCGTACCGGGGAGCCCTGCGCCGCCGGCCTGGCCACGGACTCCATGTGGCAGGCGACACAGTCGGGGAGCGCGCCGGCCTGCTCGATCTCCGCCACGGTGCCGCATGGCGGGATGCGAAAGTGGGTGTCCCAGCCGCGGTTGTCCACCACGTGGCAGCGAAAGCAGACCTGGTTGGGGTCGGCCATGCGGCGCGTCGGATGCGGCGCACCCGAATCGCCGTGCGGGCCGAGGAGCGCGCCGCTGGCGACGTCGAGATGGCAGGCGAGGCAGGTGACCCCCTCGTGTTGGAGGGCGGCGTCGAAGTCCGGGTTGGGGGCGAGGAGCGGCTGCCACCGAGCGCGATCGCGGAAGCCTAAGACGCGCTCGCGCTGCTGGGCGGCGAACGGGGTGTGGCAGTTGAGGCAGACCTGTGGGTCGCCGTCGAAGCGGCGGTCCACCTGGTAGTACGGGTCGTCCCACGCCTGGCGATGGACGGAGGTGCGCCACTCGTCGGCGATCGCCGGGTGGCAGCCCACGCACCCCTCGGCGGAGAGGCTTGCCAGGGGCGCGGGCAGGGCGGCCACCGCGACGGGGAGGGCAAAGCGGTCCGCCACCGCGAAGATGTGCAGCGGCCGGACCATGCGCCAGGCGAAGAAGGCGGCGAGGAGGCCGAGGGTGAACCAGACGAGGCGGCGATGGGAGGACATGGCCCCGCGATCAACACTTACGAGTCTGTCGGACGGGGTCGATCGTCGCGCAGCGCCGCGGGCGCGAGTCCGGATCGATCCGCGCGCCAAGCCGCGCCATCGCCTCGTGTTGCTGCTGCGCAGTCGCTCGGAACCCAGTCCATGAGGCTCCTAGGCTGGCGAACCGCCCGGTCTACGACCGGCGCTCCCCTTCCGGCCGCTCCCGCCGGAGGCTGTACCGGCCGGGGTCACCGGTGACCGGCAGGAGGAGAGAGCCGAGGAGGGTGAGGCGGGCGGGGTCACGCTCGGTCGCGATGCCGATCTCCATCTCCCCATGGCCCGCCGCCGGCTGGGCGCGATAGGTGCCGCACAGACGATCCCACCACGGCACCAAGAAGCCGAAGTTGGAGTTGGTCTCCGCCACCACCACGGAGTGGTGGACGCGGTGCATGTCCGGGGTGACCAAGAAGCAGCGCAGCCACCGGTCGACCCGTTCCGGGATCGCGACGTTGCCGTGGTTGAAGAGCGAGCCGCCGTTGAGGAGAAGCTCAAACAGGATCACCGCCCCCACCGGCGGACCGAGGGCCGCCACCAACGCCACCTTGATCGCCAGGGAGAGGAAGATCTCCAGCGGGTGGAAGCGCAGGCCGGTGGTGACGTCGAAGCCGAGGTCGGCGTGGTGGACCCTGTGCAGCCGCCACAGCACGGGGACCGCGTGAAAGAGGCAGTGCTGGAGGTAGACGGCAAAATCGAGGAGCGCCCAGGCGGCGACGAAGGCCACCCATCCGGGCAGGGCCAGCCCATGGAAGAGCCCCCAGTCGTGGGCGGCGGCCGCCTGCGCGGTGACCACCGTCGCCGCCCCCACGGTGAACCGCACCAGGGCCACGTCGAGGAGGGTGAGCGCCAGGTTCACCGGCCACCGTTGGGAGCGGGGTTGCGCCAGACTCAGGCGCGGCCGCTTGATCTCCCACAGCGCCATCGCCGCGAACAGGGCGACGGCGCTGGTCAGGCGGAGGACGGCTTCCACGCCCATCTCAGAAGGTGAGGGTCTGCCGCCCCGCCATCAGGGCGGTGACCGTGGGGATCTGGACGATCTTGCACCCCTCGATCAGCTCCGCCGCGCCGATCGCGTAGGTCTTGGCGCAGGCGCCGCACACCATCAGCTCGACCTTGGCATCGCGCAGGAGCGGCAGGAGGTCGCGCACCGGGGCGTAGTTGCGCCCGGCGATCGTCTCGGCCACCCCGCGCCGGGCGAGGTTCGCCCCCTCGAAGAGGAAGAAGATCGCCACCTCGTGGCCGTCCGCCGCCAGGGCCGCGGCAAAGGCGAGGGCGGCGTTCGCCCGGTCCTCGTCGTCCTTCGCGTGGGTGATGATCAACAGGTAGCGCTCGGCCACGGCCGCCTCCACAAAAAAAGGTTTGAACGCCTCCCCACCTCCTGGCGCCACAGTACCCGGCCGCAGCCCCCAGCGTGAGCCCCGGGGGTTGCGACAACTTGCCACTTTGCAGGACTGACCCTGGAAGCCCCGGGGTCAGTCCTGCAAAGTGGCAACTTCGCCCATCGGCGATCACGGAGGCGCGCTCGCCCGCGCCCCGCCGACCCGTCGTAGCCGCACCCCTCGCCCCCGGCGGCCGAGTTCGCCAGACTCGCGCCATGGACCCGGTCGTGCAGATCCGCCTGGTTCTCCCCAGCGAGGCGGCCGGGGCGGTGGAGGAGTTCCTCTGGTCGCTGGAGCCGGGGGTGGTGGCGGTGGTCGAGAATCACGGGGAGAGCGAGCTCACCGTGCCCCTGGCGGAGGCGGTGGCCGCGGGGCTGGCCGCGGGGCTGGCCGACTTTCTCGCCGCGGCAGGGATCGACGCCCCCTTTTCCCTGCGCACCGAGCCCTACCCCGAGCGCGACTGGCAGGCCGCCTTTCGCCAGGAGTTCACCCCCCTGGCGATCGGCGACCGGCTGGTGGTGGCACCCACCTGGTGGGAGCCACCTTTGTGGCCCGGGGCGATCTGCCTGCGCATCGACCCGCAGATGGCCTTCGGCACCGGCCACCACCCCACCACCCGCGCCTGCCTGGCGTGGCTGGTGGAGCGACGCGACAACCTCGGCCCCGCGCCCGGGGGGCTGATCGACGCTGGCTGCGGCTCGGGGCTCCTCGCCATCGCCGCCCACCACCTCGGCTTCGCCCCGGTGGTGGCGATCGACAACGACCCGATCGCCTGCGCCACCGCGCGGGCCAACGCCGCGGCCAACCACGCCGCGGCCATCGCGGTGGTCGACGGCGACCTCGCCACCACCCCCCTGGGGAAGGTGCCCACGGTGGTCGCCAACCTCACCGCCTCGGTGATCCTCGCCCTCCTCCCCACCCTATTGGCGAGCCTCTCCCCGGGCGGCCTGCTGATCCTCGCCGGCATCCTCGCCGAGCGCGAAACCGAGGTGGCCACGGCGCTGGCCGCCGCCGGTCAACGGGTGGTACGCCACACCGCGGCGGACGGCTGGGTCGCCTTGGCAAGCGAGGAGACCCGCGGCCCGCTGGGGAACGAACCGCGCGCCGACCACCGGGTGTGACCCCAGGGCTCTGTGGGACCTTGGCCCGATCGACCGCGCCGAGCGAAACGCGCAACCAAGCGCAACGGGGTGACGAAGCGGAGCGGGACCCGAAGCGGGCGCCCCCCTCGCCCTACGCTCGCCAAGGTCCGCCGCTTTACCCGGAGCGTCGGGCAGATGGCGCCCCGGGTGGAGGCGTTCCACCCCTGCTCCCGATAGGGGCAACCCCCCGCGTGGTGCGCCTCCGGCGAGCGGTGCGCCGCCACGAGAGCCCCCAACCGGGCCGGCAAAGACCCGGGTCGCCTCCAACGCGCCGGCGCCGACCTCGGGGCGGGGCCTTGCCGGGCGGATCTCCCCGGGCCTCTTTGGTGCAGCAGATGGCCGGCCGTTACCGCGAGCATGCGCACGCCCCGCGGCCACCCGCCGGAGCTGGCGCGGCCGGAGGCGGGGCGGCCCCTTCACAAGACCGGCGGTCTCGGCGACCACCGAACGGAAGGTGCGCTGCCCACGCCCGCGCGCCGCCCCCCGCCAAACCCCTCCGCACGCCACCAGGTGGCCACCGGCAAGAGGGCCACGGGCCGGGTTCGCCGGCGGTGTCGGCGCCTATCTCAACGCGCCATGCCGGGCCCACCCTACCGGGCGTCTTTGGCGCAGCGGAAGCCGACGCCGTTGTGGTGGTAGCCGGCGATCGCAATCGCCTGGCGGCGAGTGGTGCGCAGGAGGTCCGGGGAGGAATCCCAGCCTCCGCCGCGGATCACGTGGACACCTGTGCCGTAGAGACGGTTCGGCCGGTCGTTGCCCGGATAGGGGACGTAGGTGTCCGCGGTCCACTCGGCAACGTTGCCCGCCAGGTTGCGGACGCCAAAGGGCGAGCTGTCGGTGGCGTAGAAGTCGCCGGGGACGGTGCGGGTGTAGATGGGGTTGGCGAAGAGGGTGGCGGAGTAGCACGCCCACTGGCGGCCGCCGTGGTAGACCGGCTCGTTGCCCCACGGGTAGCGTCGGCCATCCGTGCCGCGCGCCGCCTTTTCCCACTCGGCCTCGGTGGGCAACCGCTTGCCCGCCCAGGCGGCGTACGCGGCGGCGTCCTCATAGGTCACGTCCATGACTGGCAGCTCGTCCTTGCCCATCACCGGGTTGTCCAGCTCCACCGGCAGGGTGCGACCGGTGGCCGCGGCGAACTTGCGGTACTCGCCGACGGTCACCTCGTAGACGTCGATGTAGTAGCCGGGCAGCTCCACCTGGTGGGCGGGCTGCTCGTCATCGAAGGAGTCGTCCGCGCCCATCTGAAAGGGGCCGGCGGGGATGTAGACCATCCCCGGGATCTCGACCGGCGGCGAGGCCTGGCGGGCGGGACCCCCGGCGCAGGCGAGGCCAAGCGACAGGGCTATGAGGGAGGCGAGGCAACGGGCGCGGCAAGCGGCCATGGGAGATCTCCGGGTCAAGGGCATCGGATAAGGGCTCAGCGGTCGGCGTGGGCCCAGGCGACGGCGCGATCGTAGTCATCACCAATGGGCGAGCCGCCATAGATGAGGTTGCGGGCCACCAGCGGGACGCCGGCGGCGGTGGTGCGGTGGCAGGCGCCGCATCCCACCGGTCCGGTGGAGCCGTCGGCGTTGTACTGCGCCGCCTGCTGCGGCGACGCTGCGTCGTTCCCCAGGGGGTTCACCGGGAAGAGGCCGTGGGCGGACTGGTGGCACCCCTGGCAGGTGATCTGGGCGTGGCCGTGCGAGAAGCGCATGAGGCTGTACTTCGCCGGCTGGTCCATCGGGAAGAACTCGCCCCCCATGGACTCGACGAAGGGCGGCGCGTGGCAATCGGCGCAGTGCGGGAGGCCTGGCGAAAACCAGAAGTCCTTGGAGCCGGAGAGGTCGCCGTAGGCGATCGGGGTGGCCCCGGGCTCGGCCTTGGCGACGACGGTCCCGTCACCGCGCTGGTACCCCAGGGGCGGACCGTTGCCGTGGTCCCAGGTCGCCGCGTTGTGGTCGGTGCCGTCTACCACCTTCGGGTCGAGGTAGCGGTCGATGAGTTGCTGCACGTTGCCGCCGGTGAGGGCGGCGGCAAGCTCCGGGATGGTCTTGCTGCGCAGCCCCGCACCGCCACCGGTGGCCGCATCGGTGAGGCGATCCGCCTGGTAGAGGGCGTTGCTCAGCGGGTTGTGGCAGTGGGTGCAGTAGAGGCCGCGGTCCTTGCCGTCCTCGCTCCACACCGTGTCGCGGTACCACTGGCCAATGGCGTTCAGGTGGCTTCCCGCGTGCAGCTCGGTCGCCCGGTACGGGTTGGAGTGGAGGTCGCGTCCGGTGTAGGAGCCCAGGCCATCGCGGTTGTCGCCCTCGGCGTAGCGGTTGGCGCCGTCGCGGGTGGCGGGGAAGCGGTCGAAGAGGCCGCGGTCCGAGTGGGCCGGGTGGCACATCTGGCAGTTGCCTGGCCGCCCCTTGGCGTCGGGGGCGGGCATGGCGCGGGCGTGTTTGCGGTGGAGCGCCTCGGTGAGCGACAGCTTCGCCCGCACCTTCGTGTCCGCCTCGTTGGTCGCCGGCGCGTCGTTCATCTGGAATCGGCCGATGGCGTTGTCCGCGTGGCACGACGGGCAGAGGACCGTCTGCCGGCCGAGGCGGTTGACGGCCGACCGGGTGTCGTAGTCCCAGGTGAAGTGGGTGTGCTCGTTCTTGTCGTGGAGCTCGAGAATGGAGATCGCCGCCGCCTCCGTGGCGGCGAAGTGCTCGGTGGCGTCGCCGTAGGTCTTCAGCCAATAGGCGGCCTCGTCACGCCACTTTTTCGCCCGCTCGCCGTTCGCCCGCGCGCTGCCGTGACACCGATCGCAGGCGGGCGCGTCCACCGCGATCACCCCCAAGGCGGTCAGCGCGGTGGAGTCGCGGTCGGCGACCGGCTTCCCGGCCGCATCGTTCAGGGTAATGATCACCCGCTGGTACGGCTGGTACTCCACCTCCTGGCCCGAACGCAGGCTCTTGTTGCCGCGCGAGTAGTCGAGATACGGCGTGAGCGGCAACCCCACCGCACTCCACAGGTTGGGCGGGGCGAGGGTGATCGGCAGGTCGGTGGAGCCGTTCTCCCCATCCACAAAGAGACGCACGCCGCGCGCGCCGGTATACGGCAGGGCGCGGTCGCGGGCGAGGATCGGCGGCCAGCCGGCGATGCGCTGGCCGGTGGGGCCGTGGTCGTTGTCCGGCGCGCGGGTGTTCCACAGATAGACGCGCTCCCCCGCCGTCGCCTTCGGCGGGCGCACCCCATCGGTCGTGCCGTAGGTGTAGTAGGGGCGGACGAACTCCACCGGCGGCTGGTCAAGGGGATCGAGACGGCGGCCGTTGCGGTCGACGTCGAACTTGATCCCCCAGTAGGCGAGCTTGTTACCGGCAGAGTAGGAGTTGGACTGGAAGCCAAACTGTGGCTGCACCCCGTCCGCCGGGGTGAGCAGCTTCGCCGGCGTGCCATCGTCGCCCTCGGTGCGGACCACCTGCACCTGCACACTGTTGAAGGGGGGCAGGGCGGCGGTGTACTTGAAGTCGAAGCTGGTGATGTGCATCCCCAGCTCGGAGTGGACGAGCACCGCGTAGGGGTGGAGCGGCCGGCGCACCACCGGCTCCGCGCCCCCCGCCGCGGGGGCGAGCGCCATCACCCCCGCGATGAGGAGCACCCCGGCCAGGCGTGGGCTGGGACTCACCGCCCCTCCCCCGGCTTTGCCGGCTGCTGGGGCGCGGCTGGCGCCGGCGCGGCCGGCGGCGCGGCGAGGGTCCGCGCACCGAGGGAGGGTTTCACCGCGGACGGTGCCTCGGGTGGGCCACTCGGAAGGGTGACCCGTCCGAACCACTCGGGGTCAACCACCACCTTGTGCTGCTTGCGCAGCTCCGCCAGGTACGGGGTCATCTTCTCTTTGAAGAAGAACTCGTTGTAGCGCTCACGCTTGTCGCTGTCGTTGATCTTCTCCAGGGTGAGCTGCTCCGGCGCCACCACCTCCAGGGTGCGAATGAGGTGCCAGCCGCGCGGCGACTCCACCGGCTGGCTCACCTCCTTCACCTTCAGGGCGAAGGCGACCTTCTCCAGCTCCGCCATGACCTTCCCATCGCCTTGGGTCACCCAGCCGAGGACCCCGGAGGTCCGCCCGGCGGCGGGGTCGAGGGACTTCTCCTGGGCAAGCTTGTAGAACGGGTCGTTCTCGGCAGTGGTCTCCTTGGCGATCTGCTTGCGTAGCTTCTTCGCCTCCTCCTTGGTCTTCACCACGATCTGTTGCAACCGCCGCCGCTCGGGGATGGTGAAGTCCTGCGGGTGGTCTTTGTAGTAGGCGGCAAACTGCTCGTCCGTGGGGATGTACTTGGCGCGGAGCTGCTTCACGAGCTGGACGGTGACCAGGTCGCGCAGGAAGTCGTCGTGGCGGTGGCGAAAGGCGGGGTCCTGATCAAGACCGAGGGAGCGCGCCTTACGCGCCTTGAGGAGCTCGACCCCCATGGCCGCCAGCTCGGCGCGCCGCTCGCCGGCGCTCTTCTTGTTCCACAGGCGCGGCCGCGCCAAGCCCCAGGTCACCTCCTCTCCAGCCACCGTGGCAACTACCTGCTCCGGCTTGCGGCTCTCGTCGCCGTCCATCGCGATGTCCGCGTCCTTCGCCTCCACCTTGGCCTCTGCCCCCAGGCTGTCAGCGATCTCCTTGCGCACCTCGCTGAAGCGGCGCGCGGCGAGCTTGTTGCGCACCACCTGGCGCATCTCCGCGTCGAGCTCATTGGCGCCGCGCTTGGTGTTCTTCTCCTTCGCCCACGCCGCCTCCACCTCCGCGTCGGTGATCTCCCCGCGCCGGTTGTAAAAATCCCGGGTGTAGAGATCGGCGAGGGCCTGGGTCTCCCACGCCGCGGCCTGGGTGAGATAGTCGTCACTCTTCTCTAACCCCTGGCCCTTCGCCTCCAGGTAGAGGAGGCGCTGGTTCACCAGGCTTTCAAGAAACCCCTGCTTGACCCGACGCCCCTGATCCGAGGCGTCGAGCTGGTCGGCATACGCCTGCAAGGGGGTGGAGTTGATCGCCTGCATCACCTCCCAGTCGTGGATCGGCAGGTCGGCCACCGTCGCCACCACCCCCTCATCTTTGGCGGGCGCACCGGCTTGCGCGGGCGCGCCGGCCGTGGGGGGGGCGCCGGCTTGCGGGGGCGCGCCGGCTCCCCGGGCCGTACCGGGGGTGAGGGGCGAGAGGGCGAGGCAGGCAACGATGGCGATCGCGCCACGCACCACGACAGGAAGCTGATTCACGAACGACCTCCGAGAGAGAGAGCCCGCGCACCCCAAGGGAGGCGGCGGGAGGAAGCGACGGGGTGGACGAGGCGACGGGGCAACAACCGGGGCGGGAGCCTAACAAGCAGGGTCAAGGACAAAAAGGGGTGGCGCAGCCGCCACCGCGCCACCCCTCTTCGGCCACCGTTCACCGCCGGTGAGGTGGCCCGACTCCGCTCCACTCAGGCCGCGCGCCGGCGGCGAACCCAGGCGAGCAGCCCCGCGACCACGCCCCCCACCAGCCCCACCGAGGTGGGCTCGGGGACCTGCGGGGCGAGGGAGAGCTCGAGGACCATCTGGTACTTCTGCGTCGCAAACGGTCCGTCGGCGACCGTGCCGGTCGACACGAGACGCAAATTCTGGCCGTCGAAGGGGCTCCCGTCTACCTTATAGCCGTAGTTATAACCGTGGTTCGTGGGGCTCTCCCACGGCGCGGTCCACAGGCGCAGGGGGATGGTCATCTCATACCCGTAACTAGACGGATTGAAGTAGGCGTTGGGCGCATTCACATGCATGTGGCCGTCACCGGTAACCGTGCCGCCGGGCGAGAACGGACCGGCAAACGGGATGGTGTACTGGTTGGCCTTGCCGCTCTCCGCCACGTGATCCCCAAACTGCACCGAGCCAATGGGGGTGCCCGAAATCGGATCGGGGTGAAACCCCTCCGCGGGGATGTCGATGAGCGTGCCGTTGCCGCTCACCACCAGGTCCAGGGTGCCGCCGGGGATCGCCCCCTCAAACCAGGTCTGATGTTTGTAGCGGCTCCCCGAATCTCCCGTGTCGAACGGGTCACTGGCGATCCCGTTCACGTGGCCCGGGACGATGTCGAAGTGGTAGATGCCGTCGGTCCAGGCGACCGGGGCGGCGGTGGCGGTGGCGGCCGCGAAGAGGGCGACGACCACGGTTGCTTTGGTTGCTTTCATGCGTTGGCGATCCATGGGAATGGGCCTCCGGTTGGGATTCGAGGTTGAGTTGGGGTGGTCAGAGACCCTCTCCGCTGCACCCGCGCGGCCGGCCCCCTTACTCTTCTGGGGGGCGGCCGGCCGCGCGGGTGCAGCGAACGGTCCCGGGGGGAGGAAAGCCACGCCCCCCCGGGGCCGCCGCTGCGATGGCGGCCGGCCCCCCCCCAGAAGTAGAGAAGAGGGGCCGGCCGCTTCCTTCGCGGTCAGGTCACACGCCTACTTGGCGTCGTTCGCCGGACCCGGGCTGTAGTGGGGCGCACCATCACCCTGCCCCACGTTGGTGGTCGGGCAGTCGTTGTACGACGGACCCGCGGGGTTCATCGTGCGGCCGTAGCCGAGCGGCAGCCCCAAGCCATTGTCGAAGGCGTTACGACCCACCGTCGGCAGGGTCTTGGTCCCGGCACGACTGGTGTGCATGTAGACCACCGCCCGGTCGTAGTTGGTGCCGATCAGCACCCCGTCGACCTGCTTGTTCTCGGCGATCGTCGGCACACCGCCGTTGTTGGTCACATGGCATGCAGCGCAGGTGACCGGCCCATGCGAACCATTGGCGTTGTACTGGAGCGCCGCGGAACGCGTCGTCGGGTCGTTCAACGGCGACACCGGGTAGAGGCCGTGGATCGACTCGTGGCACGACTGGCAAGCAAGCCGATGGTGACCCTTGGAGTGGCGCATCAGGGCGTACTTGCCCGGCTCCGACCACGGCGGGTTGATGCCGCCCTGGGACTCGACGAACGGGTAGCTGTGGCAGTCGGCGCAGTGCGGCTCACCCGCAGACGCCCAGAAGTCGCTGCCGTCGGTAACCACCCCGTAGGGCACGCCGGGGACCACCTCGCCACCCATCCCCTTGTACTGGTAGTGGTCGTTGGTGTCGTCGATCACCGGCTCACCGCCCAGCTGGATCGCCATGTCCACGGCCTCCTGCTCGGTGAGGGCGGTACCCACGGCGCCGACCATCGTACCGTTGGCTGCCGCGTTCTGGGTCGCCACGAGGAGGGTCTCCGCCGACTCCCCTGCAATGGCCGGGCCGAAGCCACCGACGCCACCGGCCCCATGACAACCGTTGCACCCCTTGGCCACGTAAGGAGTGGCCCCACTCCCGGCCACGGTGCGCAGCTTCGGATCCATGTACTTGGCACCGAGCTCGGCCACGGAGACGCCGAGGGCGGTGGCGATCGTCGGGATGTCCGAGTCACGCAGGGTCGAGGTCGCCGGACGAGTCGTGGACCCCTTGACCGCGGGATCACCAATCCCCGCGTCGCTCTTCCACATCTCCGCGGCGAGGCGGTTGTGGCAGTTGGTGCAGTAGATCCCCTTGCCGGTGCCCGCATCGACGTTGGTCATGTACCACTGACCCACGGCGTTCAGGTGGCTCGGGGTGTCGTCGACCTCATTGTTGCGGTCGGTATTGCCGTGCACGTCACGGTTGGTGAAGCAACCGACGGAGTCACGGATGTCCGCCTGGGCATAGGCGGGCAGGGTGCCCGTGTTCGTGATCGGGAACTTGCTCTTGTCGCCGGTCTGGGTGTGGGCCGGGTGGCACGCCTGACAGTTGCCGGCACGGTCGTTGTCATCCGGCATGGTGCGGCTGGTGGCACCGGAGTGGTTCATGTGGATGGCGTAGGTCAGCGCCTGCCGCCCCACGTTGTTGCGGCTACCGGGGTAGCGATCCGCCTCGGAGGTGACGGGCACCGACGGGGCAACGTTGTCGCAGAAGCGATCGCCGGCCTGGAAACGGCCGACGATGTTGTCCGCATGGCACGACTGGCAGAAGACCGACTGGCGGCCGAGGCGGTTGTTGCCCACGCCGCTCGGGTTGTAGCTGGCAAGGAAGTTAGAACCCCAGTGGGAGTCGTGGATCCCCAGCATCCCCACCGCCGCCGACTTCAGGCGGGCGTAGAAGTCCGTGGCGCCCTGGCCGATCCAGTAGTTGTACTCCGCGAGGACGTGGCCTGCCGGGTCGCCCGCCGGGATGGTCTCGGTGGTGACATCGTAGCCGTGGCACTTCTCACACGCCGGGCTGTCGATCGGGCCGGTGCCGTAGAACTCCACCGGCGAGCCATCGTGCTGCAGCACCTGATTGCCGGTGTCAGCGTTGTACATGTAGACCCACTGCTCCTGGAACGGCTTGAAGTCGCTCTCGACAAGGTCGGTAATCTGCTTGCCCACCACCAGGGAGTCGTTGAACGGGGTCAGGGCGAGGCCCACCACGTCCCAGATGTCGGCGGTGGTGAGGACCACCGGCACATCCACCAGGCGCGAGCCGTCAAGGCCGAGACCCGCACCCGCCTCATTGATCATCTTGGTGTAGGTGTAGACCACCGTCCCCTCTTGACCCACGTAGGTCATGCCGGGGCGGCCGAGACCGAGACCGTTCAGCGGACCGAGGGCCTTGTCCGCCAGCTTGTTGGCCATCGGCATGAAGGTGGGGCCGTGGTCCAAGGGGATGTTGAGGGAGGCACCGCCGACGGAGAGGCGATCGGTCGCCAGGGCGGCGGCCACCTTGCCGCCCTCGAGGAACTTGAGGGTCGGCGGGTAGCCAGGCCGCGGGTCGCCCGACGAGCCGCCATCGCTGGCGGAGAACGGGTTGTAGACGTACAGGGAATCAAACTCGACGTTCGACAGGGCATCCTCTGGGTCAGTGGTCGAGCCGTTGACGTTGGTGTCGGCGCTGCCATCGGCCCACTTCTCGGTGCCATCACCGACGTCGTAGGGAACGTTCCAATAGGCAAGCTTCGCCCCTTCCGACCAGGTGTTGTCCTTGAACTCGTAGCCGAGCTTGATGCCGTAGTTGATCGGATCGAGCTCCTTGGGCCGCACCCCAGTCTTCACCGCCTGCGCCTGGATCGAGTTGAACGGCGGCAGGACGCAGCAGTAGCTGAAGTCGAAGCCGGTGCAGTGCATGCCCAGCTCGTAGTTGGTGAAGATGAGGAAGTCCTTCGCCGGGGAGTGGAGGGTACGTCCCCGGGCGCTCCGGGCATCCGCGGTCGTCGCCATGGAGGCGAGGAAGGCGATGCACAAGAACGGCATCAGGGTACGAATGGCTGGGTTACGCATGGAGGCTCCTTTCACGCCCGCATACCGCCGCCGCAACGCCATCAGGCCCAGCAGGCTGGTGCCCACCAAAGCCATGGACATGGGCTCGGGCACGGTGGCCAGGGCGTCGATGTTGTCCGTGGCCAGCAGGCTCATGTCCGCCGCGCTGATAAACAGGCTGTTGCTGCCGGTGCCGTCGGAAAAGATCACGTCCGCGGCCGAGTAGCTGCCGGCACCGGGGGCGATGGAGAAGAGGACACCCGCGCCCGGTTGCACGATCAGGGCGTCGAGGTCCTCGCCCTGGGTGAGGCCGAGGTTAGCGGCGGACATAAAGACGCTGTTGAGGTTGTTGAGGTAGATGTCGCCACTTCCCACAATGGAGAAGTAGACGTCGCCGTCGACACCCGGCGCGTACGGGGCCGCGTTCAGATCGAGGGCGTCGAGGTTGTCGTTGTTCACCGCGTTCTTGGTCTCCTTGAGACCGAGATCCACCCCCTCGGCGTCGAGGAAGCTGGCCCCCGGGAGCTGACTCGGGATCGCCACAAAGATCCGGCCCGCCTGCCGTTGGGTACCGGCACTCAGGGTCACGTACGAGCTGCCGTCGCCCTGGCTGGCGGCGTCCACCGAGAAGAAGTAGTCGTACGAGTTGATCCGGTCGAGGCCGAAGGAGATGGCGTTGATGTCCTGGTTCGCGCCGAGGCCGAGATCGGCCGGCGTCAACGCCACGGAGTTGGTGCCATTCAGCGCGGTATCGAAGAGATGAGCGCCGTCCGGCGAGGTGGCCGCAACGCCGGAACCGGCGGCGCCGATTCCATCGTTGGTGACCGAGATGGTGTCGGCCTGGCCGGCGACCGGCAGACCGAGCACACACGAAACTGCGAGTCCCGCCAGCAGGCGGGATCCTACACGTGCTGACTTCATGAGTTTCCCCCTCAGAGAAGTCGTGAATGAATATGCCGGCGGCTGAATGCCCCCGGCGTCCGGTTGCTTGGGGGCGGGAGGTCTAGCTGCCTCCCGCCCCCTGAGTTCTACTCCCTCCACCTCCTTTCCTACCGTGCCCCCGGCTCCAGCGGGCCTCCGAACGCGCACCGCGCGTCCCCCTGTGGCGACCCCGGACGGGGACAGCATGAAGAGCGGTTTATAGTTGACTCAAAGTCTTTAGCAACCGGCGTGCCACCCAGCCCCAAAACCCATGGATGCCGCAACGTTCTGGTTTTATTAGAAATGGCTCATCCCGCCCGGCTGGCCAAAAACCACCAATCGCGCGCCATGTCTCAATAAGGAACGATTCACTGTCTCACATTGAGATCGGCCCGCGAGCGTCGCGGACACGCCGGGCGGAACCTGAAATAGTGCTTGTTTTACAAAGACTTAAAAAATACAAGAAACCGTGTTGCACATTCCGTGTGGCTGTCTCACATCTGGACAATCGCCAGGCGAAGAGACGCATCGCTAACTTTTTCAAAGAGTTATACGTCGATCGCGGAAAACCGAGTTGGTGATTTTTCACCACCGCCCCCTTGCCGCCCGCCAGGCCACCCCCAGACGAGGGGGCGCGTCGGGTCGCCTGTCTCCGTGGCCGCGGACAAAAAAAAGGGGCGGACCCGAAGGCCCGCCCCAGCACGACCGCGATCAGTTCGATCGGCAAAGTCCGACCGGCTCCGTCACGGGGAGTTACCGGCGCCGCCGGAGGAGGACGACGGCGGGGAGGAGGGAGAGGAGGAGGGTGGCGGAGGCGGGCTCGGGGACCGCCGCGGTGATCTGCAGGTTGTCCACCAGGAGGCCGGTGTCGACCCAGCCATCAAACTCGTCGCCGACGAAGAACTCCAGGGTGTAGGCGCCGGCCGGGAGTACCCCGCTGGTCGCGGTCTGGAAGCCGCCGAGATAGGTGCCATCGATGAAGGAGCTCGCCGGCGGGGTGGGCGAGGTGGTCTGCCAGGAGGTCCCGCTGAAATCCCCCACCCCGAGGGGGATAAAGCTGCCGTCATTGATGTTGTCGTCCAGGGAGACCTGGACCAGGGGGATGGGCGCCCCGGCCGCCGGCAGGAGGCGGATCTCCGCGAGATCCGCGGCACCGGCATCGGGGAAGCCATCGAACTCGCTGGTGGCAACGGTCCAGGCGAGGTCGAGGGTGAAGGGGGTCGCCATGGTGAAGGACTGGGAGAGGGTGGCGACGTCGAACTCGTTCGCGCCGCTTCCGTCGCGGTCCGCCCCCGAGTTCACCGCCGGCCCACTCCCATTAGCCGCGCGATCCGGGGCGTTGGAGAGGAGGGCGAACCAGCTCCCGTCGCTGGCCGGGAAGCCGGTCTGGCCACTGATGTTCTTGCCCCCGCCGACGGGGCTGATGCGCTGGACGTTGCCGGTGGCGGTCCAGCCGGCGAGGTCGGTCTCAAAGGAGAGGTTGGTGAGCCCCGCCGCGCTGGCAGAGGGGGCGGCGAGGGCGGCGGTAAGCAGCAGGGCGAGGGTACGCATGGGGTGCTCCTTGGAATCGGACGGTCAGGGATCGACTGGGGGGGTGGGTTCGGGGATCACGCCAGGCGGCGGCGCAAGCCCAAGAGGGCGGTAATCACCCCCCCCACTAGGGCAAGGGAGGTGGGCTCGGGGACGGCAACGCCGCCGAGGGTGACGTCGACCTGGATCGACTGGGCGCCGGCGAGCTCAGGGCTGTTGGACCAAGCCAGTTCCAGGTCGATCGGGGCCTCGCCCCAGATAAATGCGGGCAGCGCGTCGCTACCAGGAATTCCGTCAACGGTGTAACTCACCCCGAGGATTGGTGCGGCATAGGCAGCGAACTGTACGGAGAGGCTCGCGGAGTCCACATCCGCACCCACCCCCGGGAACATCGGCTCGCCAGGGTAGTTGCCGTTGGTGATCGAGAAGCGCATCACCCCGCCGCCACCACCGCCGGGGGTGAAGGTCTCATCGAGGAGGAGGGAGTAACCGTCGATCCCCTCTTGCCCATTCGCCGAGTCATAGAGGAGGTCGTCGGTCCCCAGGGGCGGGGGATCGAACAGCAGCTCGATCCCCGCGTGGGTGTTGTCCTGGTTCGTGGTCGGGAGATCGACGTCGCTGACATCGAAGTAGACGTCAAAGAAGCTGTTCACCGGGTCCGCCGCCACCGGCAGGGCGGTGGTGAGGAGCAGGGCGAGGGCGGAGAGGGAGGGGGTAAAGAGGCTGCGCATGGGGATCTCCGGAAATCGTGGGTGAAATCTGGCGGCGCGGCGGGCGCGACCTGTGGGATCAATCTTTCTTTCGCGTGCAATCTTTCTTTCGCGTGCAGTCTTTCTTTCGCGTGCTACAGCAACCCTCATGCCACCGGTGCGACCTCTGCATAAGCCATTGGTTTTTCACACCCGCATCTACGGACACCCGGGGGAGACAGGGGACAGATGGAGGGTGAGGTCGGCCCTGCGTCTCATCTTGAGACAGGCGCCCTCGTCCTCAATCCAGGCGCCACCCGGCCACGACAGCGCCCTCGTTCGAGGGCCACGGCGGGTGTGGGGCCACTCCCGGCCCCACCCTCACGAGGCGGCCGCCTCCCCGTCCGGGGGAAGAAGGGGAGGCGGTCCGCGTCGTGTCCTAAGGGGGAATACCTCAGGTTTATGCAGGTGGCATGCCAACCGCGCGGAAAATCGCGGGAAGGCGACACAGTCGTTAGTTTACATGGAGTTACTTAACTTCACGCACCCTAGGGCAGGAGTCTAATTGGTAGCTCCCGTTACCAATTAGGCCCAAACATGGGTAACGCCGGTTACCAATTAACCGGCCCCGCCCCCGCCCGGTTGCGCCGCGCCGGCGACCAGTCGCCGGCGACCGCGCGGGGTCACGCCTCCACGGCGACGCCGGCGGTTTCCAGCTTGCCCTTCAGGCGCAAGAGGGCCTTGGTGTGGATCTGAGAGATGCGCGACTCGGTGACCCCGAGGACGACGCCGATCTCCTTCATGGTCAGCTCGTCGAAATAGTAGAGGGAGACGACGGTGCGCTCGCGCGGCGGGATGAGGTCGAGCTCGTGCTCGATCACCTCCTTCACCCACTTCTCGTCGAACTGGTCCGCGGCGTCGGTCTGGTCCGGGTCGGTGATCGAGTCTTGCAGGCAGCGCTCGTCATCGTCGTCGTGATCGAAGCTGTCGTTGAGGGAGATGAGCGGCAGCCCCTGCGCCTTCGATTCGAGGATGGTGAGCTCGGCCACCGTCAGACCGAGCTCCGCAGCCACCTCTTCGCTGGTCGCCGGCCGGCCGTAGACCTGCTCCAACCTGGCGTAGGCGCGCGCCAGGGTATTGATCTTCTGGCGCACCGAACGCGGCACCCAATCCTGGGCGCGCAGCTCGTCGAGCATGGCGCCGCGCACCCGGATCTCGGCGTAGGTCTTGAACTGGATGTTGCGCGACACGTCGAACTTCTCGATCGCGTCGATCAGCCCGAGGACGCCGGCGTTGATCAGCTCCTCCAGCTCGATGTGCGATGGCAGGCGCGCCGCCACCCGATGGGCGATGTACTTGATCTGCGGCGCGTACTGAAGGATGAGGTCGTTACGCAACTCCACGGGGCGACCGCTGCCCTCGGCCAAATACGCTTTGATTGTCTCCATCATGGTCGTGTCTCCCGGGTGCTAGAGGACGGGGCCAGCCGCCTCGGGGGTCCAGAGGCGGCGCCAAAAAAACTGGATGTTTCCCTTCGGAAACATCGACGCGGGTGAGTGGTCGATCTCCTTGGCGAGCTCGCGGAAGTGGCGGCTGGAGATCGCCTCGGGGTAGCGCTCGGTGACGAGCTGCTGATCGCGCACCGAGCGAGCGAGCTTGTCGTCGTGGGGGACGAAGCCGGCGTACTCGAGGCGGATGGTGAGGAAGCGGTCGCACACCGTGGTCAGGTGGCGAAAGACCGACAGGGCCTCGCGCTCGCCGCTCGCCTGGTTGACGATCAGCTTGAACTCCTTCTCGCCGTACTGACGGCTCATCACCTTGATGAAGGCGTAGGCGTCGGTGAGCGAGGTGGGCTCGGGGGTCGCCACCACGCAGATCTCCTGGGCGGCGACGGAGAAGAAGCAGACGTTGGCGGCGATGCCCGCGCCGGTGTCGATGATGAAGACGTCCACCGGCTCGTCGAGCTCGTCGAGACCGGCAAGGAAGCGCAGGCGATCCGCCTCGGTGAGGTGGGTGAGGTCGGCGAGCCCCGACGGCGCCGGCAGAATGCGCATCCCCCCCGGGCCGGTGATGAGGATCTCCGGTAGGCTCGCCTCGCCCCGCAGGCAGTCCTGGAGGGTGAGGACCGGGTTGAGGCCGAGCAGCACGTCGATATTCCCGAGGCCGAGGTCGGCGTCGAGGACGAGGACGTTGAGGCCGCGCTCGCACAGGGCGTAGGCGAGGTTGGCGACGATGTTGGTCTTCCCGACCCCTCCCTTGCCGGAGGTGACGGAGAGGACCTTGACGTGGGTGTCCCGGCGGCCGCGGCCGGCGACTTCGAGTGGGCTCATCTTTGTTCCTTGTCGGACACGCAAGTAGCGACTGGAGGGTTCTTTGAGATGACCGCCGCGTGGTTCCCCGCCACCGCCGCGGTTGCCGAACGGCGGCGCGTCACCAGGGCAGCCAGGAGGTCGGGACCCGCGTCGGCGAGGTCCTCGGGGATCTGCCGGCCAGTGGTGAGCCAGCTCACTGGCAGCCCACTCTCCGCGGCGATCGCCGCCACCTGACCAAAGGCGGCGGCCTCGTCCACCTTGGTGAAGGCGAGGCGATCGATGCCGACGGTGCGATGGGCCGCGACCTGGCGGCGCATCTCCGCCAGCGCGGTGGCCGCGGGCAAGAGGAGGTGGCGCACCGCGTGCGGCCCGAGGGCGCGCAGGAGGGCGGCGAGGGCGGGCCGCTGCTCCACGTCGACGCTGGTCGCCGGGCAGTCCACCAGGGTGAGACCCCCGGCGGGGAGACGGTCGAGGGCCCCACCGAGGGTGGCCACGTCGCTGACCCGGGTGAGCGGCAGGGCGAAGACCTCGGCGTAGCGCGCCAGCAGCGCCGCCCCCTCGGGGCGGGCGTAATCGAGGGTGATGAGGTGGACCGGCAGGCGGTCGAGCTGCTGGGCGCGCAGGGCGAGCTTCACCACCAGGGTGGACTTGCCGGCGCCGCTGGCGCCGAGCAGGCAGTGGACCTCGCCGGGCCCCGCCTCCGGCGCGCAGGTGATCTGCTGCCCCAGCTCCGCGGCGAGGCGCATGAGGGGGGTCTCGCCCGGCGTCGCCGGCCGCTTCGTGTACGTCGCCTGCACCCGCTCCCCCCAGTGACGCGCGGCAAGCGGGTCCAACCCGGCGACCGCAAGCTCAGCAAGCAGGCGCGCGTCCACCTCGCCCGCCGCAACCGGCGCCGGCGCCTGGGCGGTGGCGAGCAGGGCGTCGACCTTGCGATCGAGGGCGATCAACGCCGCGGTAACCGCAACCAGTTCATTGCCCGCGACCGCGGTCGGGCCCGTGGTCACAACGGCCCCGGGCAACCCAGCGGGTGCACCCAGCCGGTGCACCGCCTGGGCGAGGGAGTCCAGACGACGCTCCAACAACGCCAGCCTCGCCCCCGGCGCGGCCGGCGCAACGGTGACCGGCGCGGGCGCGGGCGCGGCAGTGGCTGGCGGTGTGGCAACGGGCGTGGCCAGCGGGGCGAACGCCACCGTGGCCGGCGCGGGGTGGCCAAGGGCGGATGGGCGATGGGGCGAAGGCCCCTGCCCTCCGGGCAGGGCCGCACGTGCGGCAGAGGTGACCTCCTCCACCTCGGGCCGGCCATGCCGGCCCACCAACCCCCCATCGTCCACCCGCCCTTGGCCATCCGCGCGCGCCGCGTCCGTGTCCTCCGCATGGGCCAACAAGGCGTCGAAGCTCGGTCGCGCCGGCGCGTACACCCGCCGCCGCCGGCCCGGGTTGCGGTCCACCGCCGCCACCACCTCCACCAGCTCGCCGGCGGCGCGCCGTTCGGGCGCCTGGATGCGGCGGGTCTCCAACAACACCGCGTCGGGACCGAGGCTCTGCTTCACCGCGGCCATCGCCTCGGCCGCCGTGCGGGCGGCAAACCGTTGGATGCGCATGCGCTACTCGACGGTGGCCACCGACCGGACCCGCACGTCGGGCTCGATCTCGTTGAAGGAGAGGACCGCCAGCCCCTTGATAAAGCGGTCGGTGAGGCGATGGAGGTGGCGGCGCAGCCCCGGCTGGACCAGAAGCACCGGGGTGATCGACGCCGCCTGCAAGTCGCGGGTGGCGGCGGCGAGCTTGTCGATGATCTGCTGCGCGCGGGCCGGCTCCATGGAGAGCTGCTGGCCGCGCTCGCCCTCGGCGATCGCGCGCGCCAACTCCTCCTCGATCGCCGGGCCGAGGGTAAAGACGGCAAGCTCGCCGCCGTCGCCGAGGACGTTGTTGGTGATGGTGCGCGACAGGGCGGTACGCACGTGCTCGGTGAGCAGATCCGGGTCGTGGGTCGCGACCGCGTGGTCGGCGAGGACCTCGAGGATGGTTTGCAGGTTGCGCACCGAGATGTCCTCGGCGAGCAGGTTCTGCAGCACCTTCTGCACCGCCCCCAGGCTGAGAAGCGACGGCACCAGCTCCTCCACCACCTTCGGGCGGCGCTTGCCGAGATGGTCGAGGAGCTCCTGCACCTCCTGCCGGCCGACCAGCTCGTGGGCGTGGGAACGGACCACCTCGGTGATGTGGGTGGCCAGCACCGTGGGGAGATCGACCACCGTGTAGCCGGCGAACTGCGCCTTCTCGCGGTCGCGGTCGGAGATCCACAACGCCGGCAGGCCGAAGGCGGGCTCGGTGGTCGCGACCCCCTCCACCGGCCGCTCCACCGTGCCCGGATCCATCGCCAAGAGGTGGTGAAGCAGGACCTCGCCCTCGGCAACCGCCACCCCGCGGATGAAGATGCGATAGGCGCCCTGCTTGAGCTGCAGGTTGTCGCGGATATGGATGGGCGGGACGATGATCCCGAGGTCGGTGGCAGCCTGGCGGCGAATCGCCTTGATGCGCGACAGCAAATCGCCGCTCTTGCCCGCGTCGACCAAGGAGATGAGCCCGAAGCCCACCTCCAACTCGAGGACGTCGAGGTCGAGGAGCTCGGCCATCGCCTCGGGCGAGGTGTCGGGCGAGCTCTCCGTCTCGGTCGTCTCCACCCCCACCGCCACCGCCGGCTCCTCCGCCACCGCGGATCGACGCGCGATTAGGGCAACGACCCCCGCAACGGCGATGAACGGGATCGCGGGCAGGCCGGGGACCAGGCCGACGAGGGCGAGGACGGCGGCAGCCATGTACATGGCGCGCGGGTAGGCGGAGAGCTCCTTGGCCAGGGCGGTGCCGAGGTTCTCGCTGCTCGCCGAGTTGGTCACCACGATGCCGGCGGCGGTGGAGATGACCAGCGCCGGGATCTGCGACACGAGGCCGTCGCCAACGGTGAGGATCGTGTAGTTGTGCGCCGCGGCGGTGAGGGTCAGCCCCTGTTGCAGGGTGCCGATGATCAGGCCGCCGATGATATTGATGAAGGTGATGACGATGCCGGCGATCGCGTCGCCGCGGACAAACTTGGAGGCACCGTCCATCGCCCCGAAGAAGTCCGCCTCCTGCTCGATCTCCTGCCGCCGGGCGCGTGCCTGCTTCTCGTCGATGAGGCCGGCGTTGAGGTCGGCGTCGATCGACATCTGCTTGCCGGGCATCGCGTCGAGGGTGAAGCGCGCGGAGACCTCCGCCACCCGCCCGGCGCCCTTGGTGATGACGATGAAGTTGATGAGGACGAGGATGAGAAAAACGATGATCCCGATGACGTAGTTGCCCCCCACCACGAACTGGCCGAAGGCCTGAATCACGTGGCCCGCGGCGCTCGGCCCCTCGTTGCCGTGCGACAGGATGAGGCGGGTCGAGGCGACATTGAGCGACAGGCGCAGGAGGGTGGTGATCAGCAACAGCGACGGGAAAACGGAGAACTCCAACGGCGAGGTGGTGGAGGTGGCGACCAGCAGGATGAGGACCGCGCTGGTGACCGAAACGGCGAGCAAGAGGTCCATCAGCGGTGCCGGCAGCGGCACGGTCATCACCATCAAGATCCCCACCACCCCGGCGGCGAGGTAGATCTCGCCGCGGTGGCTGGTGGCGGAAAGAGGCGCGGGAACGGTGGCGGAGAGGACAGCGGCCATGGTGGTTACCTCGAGCTAGGGGCCGCACGGCGGGCGCGATAGACGTAGGCGAGAAGCTCGGCGACGGCGCGGTAGAGGTGCTCGGGAACGAGCTTCCCCACCTCCACGGCGCGGTAGAGGGCACGGGCGAGCGGCTTGTCTTCGCGCACCATCACCCCGTGGTCGCGGGCGATCTGCTTGATCCGCTGGGCGACGAAGCCGGCCCCCTTGGCCACCACCCGCGGCGCGGCGTCCTGGCCGCGCTGGTAGCGCAGGGCCACGGCGAAGTGGGTCGGGTTGGTGACCACCACGTCGGCGGTGGGCACCGCGGCCATCATCCGCTTGCTCGCCATCTCCCGCTGCAAGCTGCGGATGCGAGACCGGATGAGCGGATCCCCCTCGCTCTCCTTCATCTCCTCCTTCACCTCCTGGGTGGTCATGCGCAACTCCTGGAGGTACTTCCAGCGCTGGTAGCCAAAGTCGGCCAACGCCAAGACGGCGATGAACAGCAGGCAGTTGCGCATCACCACGAAGGCCAGCGCCCCCATCTGCGGCAAAATGGTGGCGACCCCGCCGGCGCCGACCGCAACGATGTCGCCAACCCGGTGGCGCAGGGAGAGCCAGACCACCACCGACAAGGCGATCACCTTCGCCACCCCGCGCAGCAGCTCCATCACCGCGTTCATCGAGAAGAGGCGGTGGAAGCCGGCCGCGGGGCTGATGTGCGACAGCTTCGGGGCGATCGCCTCCGGGCTCACCACCACCCCCACCTGGCCGAAGCCGCCGGCGAGCGCCGCGGCAGTAGCGGCGAACAGCACCGGCGCGACCACCGCCAGCCCAGCACGCGTCCAGCCGGCGGCCAGCCCCGGCAGGGTCTCCATATCGAGATCGAGGTTGCCGGCGAAGCAGCCCCGCGCAATCTGCTCCAGCCCCGCCCACATCTGGCCACCGCCGAGGGTGAGGGCGAGGACTCCGCTGCCGAGGACCATCGCCGAGACCACCTCGCGGCTCTTCGGCACCTGCCCCTTGCGCCGCGCCTCGTCGCGCTTGCGCTGGGTCGGTTGCTGGGTCTTGTCCTGATCGGCCACGACAGTCCTAGGAGAGGGAGGAGAGGAGGTGGACGAAGTGGCCGTCCATCTCGTTGACGCCGCGCCCCATCCACCAGGCGAGCAGCGGCAAGGTGAGACCGAGGGTTGCCAGACCGACGGCGATCTGGAGCGGGAAGGCGACGAGGAAGACGTTCATCTGCGGCAGCGTCCGCGCCAGGATCCCGAGGCCGATGTGGGTGAGGATCATCGCGGCGATCACCGGTGCGGCGATCGACAGACCGGCGACAAAGACCGCCTCGGTGAGGTCGAAGAGCTCCTGCAAGGCGCCACCGCCTAGGTGGGCGGCGGCGAGCGGCACGCGAGTGAAGCTGGCGGCGAGCGCCTCGATCACCCGCAAATGGCCGCCGAGGGCGAAAAAGATCAGCCCTGCGAGGACGAACTGGAACTGGCCGACCACCATGGAGTTGGCGTGGGTCATGGGGTCGAACTGGGAGGCGGCGGCAAACCCCATCTGGGCGGCGATCGTCTGGCCGGCGAGCTGCACGCCGGCGAACAGCGCCGCCACCACGAAGCCGATCAGCGCCCCCACCACGATCTCCCCGCCTACCCCGACCGCCAGCGCCAGCAGGTTCGCCGGCGCGCCCACCGCGGTGAGGCGCGGAAAGAGGAGCAGGGCGATCGCCACCGACAGCCCCACCTTCACCGGGCGCGGCACCACACTGCCGCCAAGGACCGGGGTGAGACTGATCACCGCCGCCACCCGCGCCAGCACCAGGGCGAAGCGGGCGGCGAGGCCGAGGTCGATCTGCCACGTCGCGTTCATCCGTGCACCAGCTCCGGCAGCGCGGTGAAGAGGCGGGTCGTGTAGTCGATCATCACCTGCGCCATCCACGGCATCAGGGCGACCATCACAAACGACATGGCGAGGAGCTTGGGGACGAAGGTGAGGGTCATCTCCTGCACCTGGGTCAGGGCCTGCAGGAGGCTCACCACCACGCCCACCACCAGACCGACGAGGAGCAGCGGGCCGGCGAGCAACAGCGCCACCTCCACCGCCTCTCTCCCCAAACCGACCACCGTGTCGAGGTTCATCCGCCCGCCTCCGCGCCCCGGGGATCGGTGCGCCTGCGGGGGGCAGAGCAAGCCGGATGCCAGCCGCGGGCGCACCGGCGCCGGGGTACGGCGAGGTTGGCCAACACCTTGGGAACACGCGGTTCACCGCGATCTTTTCGAAGCGGGCGGTGGCGGTGAGGAATGGCCGAGACGTCAACGGCCTCGAGGTTCCCAGTCACCCGTTTGACACCACCGGCTGGCCGCCGACCGGGGTCACCGGCAAACGACACGGGCGCGGTGGAGAGAGACGGCCGCACCCACCGTGGACGATCTGGAGGCGCGCACCGTCAGACCGCACCCAAGCGCCGCGCTTTTCTTTTGCTCTTCCTCGCACCGCCGCGACTTACACCACACAGCCGAAGCAGGCGTTCAGGTTTCCAAAACCAGCGCCGATACGGGTTGGCAGGAGGAGCAACCGACGTTCCACACCAACGAGAGGTTGCCGGTGAAGCCACTGACAGAAGACCAAGTCATCAACCCGATCCTGAACTGCAACTCTAAGATCGACATCCTCCGGGTCCTCGCGCGCGCGGAAGATTCGCTCACCGGTCGGCGCATCGCGCTCCTCGGAGGGATCAGCGGCCGATCGTGCCAGCTCTCCCTGCAAGCCCTGACCGATGCCGGAATCCTCATCCGCAAGGTGGTGGGCCGGGCCCATACGTATACGCTGAACCGCGACCATCGACTGGTGCGGGAGGTGGTCATCCCGCTCTTCCAGACCGAGGACGCATTGGTCTCCTGAGGACCAGGTTCCGTATGGACCGGCCCACCGCCCCTGTGACCGAGGGGGCGCCCCCCACCGTAGACCATGCGCGCGTGGCGGCGCTCATGGCCTCGGTCAAAGAGCTGCCCACCCTGCCGGCGATCGCCGCGCGGGTGGGCACGGTCGCCCGTGACCCCGACTCCACCGTCCGCGACATGGCAACGGTGATCGGCCAGGACCAGGCGCTCACCGCCAACCTCCTGCGGGTGGTGAACTCCGCCTACTTCGGCTTCATCCGGCGGATCTCGTCGGTCTTCGAGGCGATCAACCTCCTCGGCTACAACGAGGTGGTGAAGATGGCCTTCACCGTCGCGGTGATCCACGAGTTCCACTACGAGTCGGCGAACGGCTTCGACCGCACCGCCTTCTGGAGCCACGCCATCTGTGTCGCCAACGCCAGCCAGGCGCTCGCCGAGCAGCTCCACTGCGCACCGCGCGACGACGCCTTCACCGCCGGCCTGCTCCACGACATGGGCAAGCTGATCCTCGACCAGTTCTTCCCCGACGCCTTCGGCGAGATCCTCCAGCTAATCCACGACGAGGGGCTGACGAGCTGCGAGGCGGAGATGGGGCGCCTCGGCACCACCCACGCGGAGATCGGCGAGTGGATCGCGCGCAGCTGGCTCCTGCCGGAGGCGACGATCGCCACCATCCGCCACCACCACGAGCCGGCCGAGCAACGGTGTGGCCTGCCCAACTCGAACGACCCGATCGTCGACGTGGTCCAGTTCGCCGATCTTCTGTGCCGCGCCGAAGGGCTCGGCCACAGCGGCGACCCGGCGCGACCCGAGCTACCCGACCCACCCCTCGCCCACCTCGGCCTCGACCCCAACTCCCTCGACCCCCTGCGCCAGCGGCTTGCCGCGGTGGCGGCGGAGACCCGCGTCTTTCTGTAGGCCGGAACGGTCACCGGGGATCGTCTGCGGTGGGCGGCGCGGGGTGGCGCGGCACGCCGGCGCGCCAGGGGCCGGACCGGCTTGCGACGTGGCGATAACTCGGACAAGGCGACTCCCGCAACCGGGTGGTGTTGCGCCAGCGGGTCCATCCACGGTGAGAACTTCGGGTACAGAACCGGTCGGACTTGCGCCCGATCGACGCGCAACAACGGATCGCGGCGCCAACGGGGGTCGAAGCGCGGATCGTGGCCGCCCCTGCGCGCCACCCTCGCACGGCCCGACCGACCACACGCCCCCGCCTACGCGGGGAGCAGCTCGGCGAGGCTGACCACCGCCGCGAAGTCGGCAACCGCGCGCTCCGGCCCATGGGAGTCGGGCCGAGTGACCGCGACCACGCAGCCAATCCCGGCCGCGCGCGCCGCGGCGAGGACCGCCACGCTGTCGTCCACGAACAGGGCGCGCGCCGGATCAAAGGGCAACACGCCGCGCAGCCGTGCCCAAAAGCGCGCGTCCTCCTTCGGCGCGCCGAGGTCGTGGGAGACGACGATCTCGTCGAGGAGCGCGCCCAGGCCGGTGATCCTGAGCTTGAGGGCGAGGCTCTTGGTGTGGGCGTTGGTCACCAGCACCCGCCGCTTTCCCGCCGCCCCCATGGCGCGGAGAAAGTCGAAGGCGTGGGGCAGAGGGCGGATGTGGTGGCTCATCTCCTCCTTGAGCTCGGCGATCGGCAGGGAGAGCTCGCGGCTCCAGTGGTCCACGCAGTACCACTCCAGCCGGCCCGCCACCTTTTGGTACTCGCCGCGCAGCCACGCCAGCGCCGTCTCCCGGTCGATGTGGTCACGCCGGGCGATCTGCTCGGGCACATGGTAGAGCCAAAAGTGGTTGTCGAAGTGGAGGTCGAGGAGGGTCCCGTCCATGTCCAGCAAGACGGTGTCGATCTCGGCCCACGGGACGGGCGGGATGGCCATGGGTCAGGGGAGGTCCGGCTCCACCAGGGCGTCGTCCCCCAACCGCGTTCGCACCGCGTCACACGCCGCCGCTACCCCCTCGGGGTCGCGGCCGGCGAAGGTGATCCGCACCCGGTAGTCACTCCGCCCCACCGCCGGGTAGCTGCCGATCTCCACCTCCGGGTAGCTCTCCGCCACCTCGCGCAGATCCTCGGCGATCCGCCCCTCACCCAGGCGGGTGTGGAGGCAAAGGTAGGTGAAGGGGGTGCCGCGCAGGGTCGCGCGCAGGGAGGCAAACCGTTCGCGGAAGTAGGGGGGGACACCGGGAAAGAGGTAGACGTTCGAAAGCTGCACCGTCGGCCACACCCCCGCACCACCGCCCACCAGTACGGCCCCCTGGGGAACCCGCGCCATGCGCAGTTGGCTGGCGGAGGGGCACCCCTCTGGATGGCAGGCGCGCAGCGTCGCCTCGAGCACCGGATCGGAGACCAACCCGACCCCGAAGGCGTGCGCCACCGCATCGACCGTGACGTCATCGTGGGTGGGGCCGATCCCCCCGGTGGTAAACAGATAGGTGTGATGGGGGGAGAGGTCGCGCACCGCCGCGGCGATGGTCTCCACCGCATCGCGCACGATGCGCACCTCGCACAGGCTGATCCCCAGTTTCCACAGCTCGCCGGCCAGGACCGGCAGGTTCTCGTCCGCCACCTTGCCGGCGAGAAGCTCATTGCCAATGAGCAGCGCCGCTGCCGTGGTCTGTCCCGCCGCCAACATGGGCCGAGGATGCGATGGCGGCCGCGCCCGCCGCAACCAAAACGGCCCGCCTGCCAGGCGCAGACGGGCCGCTTTTGACCCAACCAGGCGGGCGCGCCGCTTACGCCACGTGGCTCCCCGAGGAGACGGCAGCGTCGCCCGCCTTCTGGTGACAGTCGTCAATGATCTCTTGCAGGGTGCGATGGCCAAGGTAGGTGCGGATGTAGTCCCGGAACTCGACCCACATCCGGCCGGTGCCGTGGATGCACGACCGGTCGCTCGGCGCCTCCGCGTCATCGCCCTCGGCGAGGTTGGAGAAGACCTCGATGCCGAGCACCTGGATGATGTCGTCGATCGAGATCGCGGTGGCCGGTCGCGCCAGGAGGAAACCGCCCTTCGGGCCGCGGACGCTGTTGACGATCCCGCCCCGCCGCAGCTTATTGAAGAGCTGCTCCAGGTAGTGAAGGGAGATCCCCTCAACCTCCGCGATCTCGGAGAGAGGAATCGGCCGCTGGCCACTCACGTAGTTGGCGATGTACGCCAGAGAACGAACGGAGTAGGTGATCTTGGTCGAGAGGAGCATCGGTCGGATTCCTTGAGATTAGGGTGCGGTGGGTGGTCGCGGGGTCTCGACGTGCTGAGTGTTGGCGCGACTTGCCAGGTAGGAGACCCCTCCAGGGGAAACGGTTCGCTCAACTACAGCGCGCGGCCGCAACTCTTGCTTATAGACCCCCCGGATTGCAGATTGATGGCTCGTGGCAAAAGCGCTGAGAGAAGCACCCTGAGCGCGTCGTCAAAGGACGCGCAGAGTAGGATGACTCGCGCAGGGCCACCAGGCCTTATCCGGAGAACCGATGATCACCGTCACCGACCACGCGGCCAAGAAGGTCAAGGAGGTCCTGGAACGCCAGGGCAAGACGGAGGGGGCGATCCGCGTCCAGGTGAAGGGCGGCGGCTGCTCCGGCATGCAGTACACCTTCTCCCTGGTGGACGGGCCACGCCCCGACGACCAGGTGATCACCGACAAGGGGGTGCGGCTGTGCGTCGACCCGAAGAGCGCCGTCTTCCTGCAAGGGGCGGAGGTGGACTTCGTGGAGGCGTTCATCAACGGCGGCTTCAAGGTGCGCAACCCCAACGCCACCGGCAGCTGCTCCTGCGGCGAGTCCTTCAGCGCCTGACCCGCACCCGATCCTCGCCCGATCCTCGCCCGATCCTCGATGGAGACGTTGCAGGTCAAGTGCCAGAGCTGTAACCGGCAGCTCTCCAGCTTCTTCTGCCAGGAGTGCCGGACGGTGGTGCCGGTGCCGCGCGGCGTCGATTACTTCCGCTACCTCGGCATCCCGCAGCGACCGTTGGTCGACCACGATCGGCTGGAGGCCACCTACCTCCGCCTGAGCCAGGAGTACCACCCCGACCGCCACCCCGACCTCGACGCGGTCCAGCGCGCGGCGATCCTCCAGCGCTCCGCCCTCCTCAACCAGGCGTACGCCTGCTTGAAGGAGCCGAAGCAGCGGGTCCAGTACCTGGTGGCGCTCCTCACCCAGGGAGAGCGGAACCCGAGCCGGGCGATCCCGCCGGCGGTGGCGACCCTCTTCCGCCAGGTACAGACCGCCCTTTCCGAGGTGGACGGCTATCTGCGCGAGGCGGAGCGCCCAAAGTCCGCCCTGGAAGCGGCCGCCTTCGCCCTTGGCCGGACGGCGCGTGACGACCACCGCAATACCCTGCGCCGCTGCCACGCTTCGATCCACGCCCAGCAGGACGAGGCCGTCGCCCAACTCGTGGCGATCGACGCCCTCTGGGATCAACCCGGCGAGCAGTCGGAAGAGGCCTTCCACCGCCTCGCCGCCCTCGCCGACACCCTCTCCTACCTCGACCGGCTCGAGGGACAGGTGCACGACCGGCGGGTGAAGCTTCAGATGGTCACCCTGCCGCTCCGCCCCTCCGCGTCGCCCGCCCCCTTCAGCCCCATGGACCGCGCATGAGTCGGATCATCGGCATCGACCTCGGCACCACCAACTCGGTGGTCGCGGTCCTCGACGGCGGGATGAGCCTGGTCATCCCCGACCACGCCGGCCGCCGCCTCACCCCGTCGGTGGTCCACTACCCCACCACCGGCGAACCGGTGGTGGGCGAGGCGGCGCGCCGCCTGCGGATGGTGGAACCGGGCCGGACCCTCTACTCGGTCAAGCGATTCATGGGCAGGCGCGGGAGCGAGATCGGCGCCGATGCGACCGCGGTGAGCTACCCGGTGGCGGGGAGCGGCGACGGCCCCGCTACCTTCCCCATCGACGGCCGCGATCTGAGTCCGGAGGAGGTCTCGGCGGAGGTGTTGAAGAAGCTCCGCGACGACGCCGCCGCCTTCCTTGGCGAAGCGGTGCACCGGGCGGTGATCACCGTCCCCGCCTACTTCAACGACGCCCAGCGCAACGCCACCAAGCGGGCCGGCGAGCGGGCCGGCCTGACCGTGGAGCGGATCATCAACGAGCCCACCGCGGCGGCGCTCGCCTGTGGCCTGGGACAGGAGCGGGCGGCGCGCATCGCGGTCTTTGATCTCGGCGGTGGCACCTTCGATGTCTCCATCCTTGAAGTGAAGGAGGGGGTCTTCAAGGTCCTGTCCACCTGCGGCAACACCCACCTCGGCGGCGACGACATCGACACCGCCGTGCTCACCCACCTCCAGCGGATCGTCGCCGAGCAGGGCCACGGTGAACTCCTCCACCAGCCGGAAGTGGTTGCTCGCCTGCGCGACGCGGCGGAGCAGGCGAAGATCGCCCTCTCCAGCGCCGGCCAGACGCGGATCACCCTCCCCTTCCTTGGCCCCGCCTACAACCTCGACCTCACGCTCACCCGGAGCGAATTGGAGCGGCTCATGGAGCCGGTGGTGGAGCAGACCCGACGGCCGTGCATCCAGGCCTTGGGCGACGCCCGCCTCACCCCACAAGAGCTCGACGGGGTCCTGTTGGTAGGCGGCTCCAGCCGCATCCCCATGGTCCGCCGGCTGGTGGAGACCCTCTTCGAGCGCACCCCCGACACCTCGATCAACCCGGACGAGGCGGTGGCGGTAGGGGCGGCGACGCAGGGGGCGATCCTCGAGGGCCACCACGACGACATGCTGCTCCTGGACGTCACCCCCCTGTCGCTCGGCATCGAGACCTACGGCGGCCTGATGAACACCATCATCCCGCGCAACACCACCATCCCCACCAAGGCGGGCGAGTCGTTCACCACCGCGGTGGACAACCAGCGCTCGGTCTCCATCCGGGTGCTACAAGGCGAGCGGGAGATGGCGGACGACAACTGGGAGCTCGGCCGCTTCATGCTCGAGGGGGTCGAGCCCGCGCCCGCCGGGGTGCCGCGCATCGGCGTCCAGTTCACCATCGACGCTGACGGCATCCTCCACGTCCTGGCCCGCGACCAGCTCACCGGTCAGGAGCGGATCGTGCGGATGAAGTCCACCGTCGACCTCCCGGAACAGGCGGTGAACGCGATGGTGGAGCAATCGATCCAGCGCGCCCAGGAGGACATGGCCCACCGCGCCATCGTCGAGGCGCAGATCAAAGGGAAGAACCTGCTCCAGGCGGTGGAGCTCGGCCTCGCCCAGTTCGGTGACCGACTCGATGGCGCGGAGCGGGAGCGGATCGACGCGGCCATCGTAACCCTCCGCGAGGCGATCGGCGCCGGCGCCGCCGCCGCGGCGATCCACGCCGCCTACCAGCAGGTGGACGCGGCGACCACCCGGCTTGCGGGGCTGATGTACGCGGAGGCGGTGCGGCGCGGCGCGGAGGCGGAGGGATAGGTCAGGCGATCCAGGGGGGCCGCCCTTCCGGCCGTCGCCCCGCCCGGGACGCTCGACGTCCAACCGTAGCGCCTGCGGTCCGGGTCCGGCGGTGGTACGTGCGGTTTGGCTGGATGATCACCCCTCGACGTCCCACCGGCGCGTGCGTCCGGCTCTTCGAGCCCGCCACCCGCCAGGCCGCTCGACCACCCTCCAAGGCCAGCCTGCGCGCCCGCCCTCCAGCCTTGGCGGTGCGCGGCCCGCGTCGTCTCGGACCGCGCACCGAAGGCCATGTCTACTGCACCTGCCGCCAGAAGAAGCGCTCCACCGGCGGGACGCTCGCCGCGGCGCCATTGCCCGCGGTCCCCACCTGGACCACCTGGCCATCAATGGTGGTGGCGTAGAGGGCATCGTTTTGGACGGCGAGGGTAGCGCGGATGTTGCCCACCCCGGCGATCACCTCGGGAGTGCCACCGTTCTCCTGGCGCATGAGCTGCGGCTGGGCCGGAGCCACCTCCGAGCCGGGGGCGGCGCCATCGGCGAGGTAGTAGAAGACCTCGCGTACTAGCCCGAGGTGAGCAATCCCGCCGCCGTAGTTGCGGTCGGGAAGGGAGTCGTTGTTCTGGTCGTTGGCGAGCTTGCGCACGCTCACCTGGTAGGCGCCCGGCAGTCACGCGCCTCGGTGATCGCCCGCTGGCGGGCAAGCTGCAGATCGCCGAGGAGCGACCGCGATGCGCCCTCCGTCTGGGACCCTGTCGCCCGCGTCTCCACCGAGGCGGCAAAGGCGGTCATCAGCAACGACATGAGGGCCATGGTGACCATCACCTCCACCAGGCTCGCGCCGCGCTCTCTTGTGTCTCTCGTTCGGTCCATGGTCTCAGCCCCTTGCGTCCCCCAAAGCAATCGCCATACCCGCCGCCTCCCTCGTCTAACCCTTTGGCGTATCACGCTCATCAAAGGAGATCGCCGGGCCACCTCGAAACCTGCCCTCCCCACCTGGGTCATGGGGTTACCCACTGCGGCTACCCCCCTTCATCGGCAGTGAGGCGGTGTCGCCTTGATCCCACGGAGTGACGCCGGCGCGCAGATCGGCCTTGGAGCCGCCTGCCCGCCGCACTCACCCGTGCGTCTCCCCAGGCCACCGGCCCCCCGCCCCTTGAAAGGCGGGGGGGCGCGGTGCGGCTCCACCCGGTTACCGGCTGACCGCCCCGACTACTGGAGCTGCCGCCACGACTGCCGGCCGTCGAGAAGAACCCCAGGATTTTCCGTGGTCCTCTCAAGGAGGCCAGTAGAGCCGCTGGTGTACTTGTACTCGGTGTTCGTCGCGGGATCACTCATGACTCCCGGCGTGGAGATGATCCCGACGGTGGACTTCTTGCCGCTCACCGTCTGCAGCGCGTTGTTGCCGTTCTCGTCCGTCGTGGTGACCTTGTCGTGGTCGGTGAACTCCCCGTCATCGTCGAGGTCGAAGGGTGGACTCCCGAGCCGTCCGCCGCCGTAGGCGTCCAACTCCATCAGCCAGCCGCTGCCGCCAAAGGCACACGGGTCGGCGGAGGGAATAAGGGTGGTGAAAACGATCCGGCCGTGCAGCAGAAGCGGATCGCTCACCTGCCGCTCGCCGAGGTTGTCCATGTTGCCACCCTCGGTGTTGTAGAGATCGAGGTACCAGCCGTACCGGGTAGCCCAATCCACCGTGACCTGGCTGGTGACGCGCACGTCGTGGCCCCCCACGGCGAGCTCGTGGAGGATCGCCTGCTGCACCAAGTCTCCACGGGTAAAGGTCGGCACCGCGCCATCGTTCTTGTCCCACAACCCGTAAAAGGTCTGGGTAGTCTGGCCCGCAGCCACGTTGTCGCCCACCTCGAAATACTTGCCGGTGCCGAAGTAGACCATCACGCCACCGATCTGCCCCGGGCCGTGACCCCCAACCTGGGGCCGCTCCGTGATCGGCTGGACACCCCCGTCCGCCCCACGGGCACGAAAGAGGGGGACCGGTACCCCCCCGGAGTGGTAGGCAACGTCCCACGCGGCCGAGTTGGCACCGCTCAGATCAAACTTCCACAGGTTGCCAAAGAGGTCACCGGCGTAGGCAAGGTCGGCAATCCCGTCGCCGTCGAGGTCCGCTACCGCGGGGGTTGCCAGACCGTTCGCCCTGCCCAGCCCCGTGGGGTCCGCCGCCATTCCCGCCCCCGTATCAATCTTGTTCACCAACACACCGGTGGCGAGGTCCACGATGTAGAGGACCGCGTCGCCCGTGGCGCTGGCAGCCCCATCCGCCTCGGTGTTGTTGTAGCCGTTGCCAAAGATCGCCACCCACTGGCCGCTGTGCATGCGGGCAAGGGTGGGGGTGCTGAAGGAGTACCCCAGGTCGGAGTCATTCCGATCGCTGAACTCCCACAAGACCTGAGCTGCGAGCGCCGCCTCGTTGGCCAGCGCGCCGGGATTCGTGACGTCGAGGGCGTAGACCGCCTGGCCACCCGCGCGCAGGCCGCCAGCGAGGACCGTGTGCCACGCGCCGCCAAAGTAGCCATCCGCCACCGCCGGGGTGCCGTCCACGTAGTACCGGTGGACATACGCGGTACTGGTGAGCTGGTTGAGGTGGCCGACCACCGCGCTCGGGACGTAGGCGAAGAGCTCCTGACCGGTGGTCGCCGCGAAGGCATGGAGCATCCCGTCGTTTGCCCCCACATAGACCACCGTGCGCCGGCCACTCTGTGCCACCCGGAAGGCAGAGTAGGCGGCCGCCTCCAGGGTGTCGGGGTACAGGGCGTTCGGAGCTCCTACATAAACCGGTGTCGAGTAGACGATGTCGCCCAGGCGGGAGTCACGCACCCGGTAGTGGTTGCCCGCCCCTTCGTGGGTGGCATCGCCACGCACATAGTCGAGACGCGCCGCGCCCTGACCATCCGCAACCCCGGTGGTGGGGTGGGTATCGAGAGCCGCCTGCTGACTGACATCCAAACTCGCCCAGCGAAAGGGAACCGCATTCCCGGTCGTCGGGTTGTAGGTCGCGATGACCCGGTTGGTGGGTGCAACCCCGGCGAGGAGGAGGCCCGCATCCCACTGGGAGGCCCCCACGCTCCCGTCCGCCGCAATCGGTAACGAGAGGAGCTGGCCGCTCCAGTCGCTGGCGGTGAAGTGGGTAAACCGCCCCTGGTAGAGGTGGCTGTTGACGCTGATCGAGCCCGAGTCGAGGGCGATGGAAGCGGCGGAACTCGCATCCGCCATGATGCTGGAGAAGACCGCGTTCAACGCCGCGGAGAGCGAGGCGGCATCACCGGCACTGAGCGCCTGCGCCGTGCCACCGGCGGCGGCGAGCTGGTCAAGGGTGGCGGCGTCGACGCCATACGGCAGGGCGAAGCCCACCACGTAGCTCTTCACCCCCGCGGCCGCGAGCGTCCCGGCCGCCGCCGCCGCGCCGTTGATGGCCACCACCGGGTCGGCGATCACGTTGCCGTTTTGGTCAGTGGAGGGGAGGCCGTCGGTCACCAGGACCACATAGTCCTTGCCGCACGACGCAGGTGGGGCCGCCAGCGGGCCGCCCTCTCCGCGGTTGGCGAGGCTGCCGGCGAAGTAGTCACGGGCGGTGAGCAGGGTCCCCGCGATCGGGGTGTTGCCCGCGTTTTGCAGCGGCAGGGCCGGGTTGGTCGGGCCGTTGACGGCGAACTGGGAGGTGGCCAGCTTGGCGTCCAACGCCGCCACCTGGGCCGCGTTACTCAGAGCCTGAACCGGCACGTGAATATAGCCGCGCCCCGGCGAGCGGTTGGAAAACCAGGTCGGCCCCACGTAGTCCCAGGTGAGAAAGGTCCCGAAGTCGACAATCCCCTGCGCGAAGTCGCTGTCGGTGGACGTGAAAATGGAGGTGAACCACTTGTTCAGGAGGCCTGCCGGGTTGTCCTCGGCGAGGGTCATGTTGTGGTAACAGGTGTAGGTATCCCACGGGCCATTCACCGGATCCTCGCCGTTGTTGAAGGCATTGGCGGTCGCCGAGTAGCAGTAGGCGTGGCCGTAGTTGGCGTCGCCATAAAAGGGAAGCGCGACGTTGTAGTAGACGAAGCTCCCGGGGTTGGAGGCGTTCGCCACCCGAAACCGCTTGGTGGGCGAGTCGCGCGGACCGGCGAAGGCGGGGTCGTAGTGGGCCGGGTCGAAGCTCGCGTCATAGGGAGAGTTGTGCAGGGACTGGGCGATGACATTCGCCTGCTGGTACGCCATCAGGCCGAGGTTGATCTGCCGGGCGTACGTCGTGATCAGATTCTTGATGACGCTACGGGCGATCTCCGATTTGCTCGTGGCGGCGGCGCTGCCGACCGCGCTGCCGCTGGCGTCCTCGTCCATGCTGTTGGAGTTGTCGAGGATGACGAGGATGTTCGGCTTCGACATCGTCGTCATGTAGAGCGGCGTGGTGGCAATGTTCAGGGTTGCCGCGCCGCACTCTGTTGCCACCCCGCCCGCGCTCACGGCGCCGGCCAGGATCATCACCGTTGCAACACGCTTCGTTCCCATACCCACATCCCTTTCACCCCCCCCCACATGGCTGACCGTCAGAAGAACCGCACCACGCTGCTCTGCAGAACCACGTGGGCCGCGCTGCTCGCCCCGGTACCCCGGGCGGTGACCTGGAAGTAGTACCGGCCGCCGGTCCAGCCCACGAGCAGGCTGCCGCCGGCCGTGTCGGTGCTAATCAGCTCAATTGCGTAGGCCGGGGGTGCGGCGACCCCGGCGAGGAGATCTCCCGCCACCGGGATACGCGGATCCGCCCACACCGCCGGGTCACGGTAGGCGTCGTAGTCCACAAAGAGCGCACCCGGCGCCCACACCCCACAGTCAGCAACACAGGCAGCCGAGACCGGAATGGGTGGGGTCGTCATCGCCTGGATCACCGCCTCGCCCTGACGCAGCGCCGCCTCCGCCGCCTCGAAGGCGATGGATTGGTCTTCGCGATTGCTCGCGATGCGGGTCTCCATCGTCGTCCCCTGCATCGCGGTCAACCCCAGGAGGGTGAGGACGACGAGCAGAAAGAGGCTGACCACCAGCACCGCACCTCGCTCGCGACCCCTCTCGTCCAAATCGCGCTTCATAGCGTCCTCCCGCGCACCGCGACGGTGGTGGTAAAGACCCGCCGCAGCCGCCGGTCGGTGGGCATAACGGCAACCCCATCCAGGGTGTACGCCTGCGCCGCGCGGGCGATGTTGTCGTCGTCGGAGACCAGCAGGAGTTCCAATCGAACGGTGACCACCCCGCTCCAGTCGGTGACCGCCGCGGCGGTGGCGTACCGGTTGGCAACGCCGTCGCCATCCGTGTCCTCGCCATACCGCAACTGCATATCTTCGACGCCGTCCACCATCTCCAGGGGCGCGTCGCCAACCTCCTGCCGCCACAAGGCGGGCATACCGGCCGGCGCCGGCGCCACGAAGTAGGCGCTCGACCGATAGGCCATCACCGTCGCGTCCGTGCCGTACGCCTTGCTGAGGTTCGCCGACTGGTTGAAGCCCGCGCCGTGGAACAGGGAGACCGCGCCACCACCCACCGCGGTGCCACTCACCTGGAACACGTCCACCTCGGTACAGTCGGCAATCACCGCCACGTCCCCAGCCGCCACCCCCTCGACGGCGGCGCCAAGCTGAATCGCGGCCGCGCCATTTCCCATCGCAGACGAAAGCCGCCGGTAGACGCTAGATCCCTTACGCAGAAGGAGGATGTCGCTCCCGGCCGTGGCGCCATACGGGTTGCCCGCGGCCACGTTGTCCAGTCCAGTCACCGCGGTCGTCGGGGTGACCGAGTAGGCCGCGGGCGCGCCCACGAGATTGTTCGTCACATGGACCGTCTGCAGGCCGCCACAGCCGACGTTGCCCGCCTCGCGCACCTCCCGCTCTAGGTAGTGGCTGGCGAAGCGGCCGCTGTCGAGCATCTGGGAGAGGTCGGCCTCGACGCGGTAGATCCGTTTGCTGCTGCTCAGCATCCGCACAAGACCCGCGGTGAGGATCATCCCGACCACCAGGGAGACCATGATCTCGATAAGACCGAAGCCGCGCTCGGAGCGCCTGAAGGAGAAGGAATCCATGGTTAGAGCCGGGTGCTGAGGGTGACCTGCTGGAGCGGACCACTGCCCTGTCGCCACTGGACGACCACCGTGCAGACCGCGTTGCCCGGGCCGCAGGCGATCGCCCCATCGCCATTCGGAAGCGCACTCGCCACGGAGGTAAGCCAGCTCCCCACGTCGTAGGTCGCCATCTGGGAGGGGGTGCAATCGGCGTTGATGCAGTTTCCGAGGGGTGGGGCGGCGGCCGCGAGGGCGATGTCGTAACTCCCGTCGGTCTGCGCCGCGCTGCGGTTTGCCCGCATCCGATCGACGACCTCGCCCGTGAGGAGGGTCGCTTGGGAGCGCGCATAGGCGTTGTCATTGCCATGCAGTCCGGTGGCCTGGAGGGCGGCAAGACCGAGGAGGCCGACGGACAGGATCGCCGCGGTGACCATCACCTCGACGAGGGTGAAGCCCTGTTCCGAGATTCGCGTCTTCATGGACATGCCACCCCCTCCGCCGACCGAATGGAGCCGGAGGCCAGCAACGCGATCTGTTTGCCAACGTTGCCGGCGCGGCCGTCACACACCTTCACGCTGCCGGTCTGGATCGCGCCCGCGGAGGTGCGGGGCTCCCCGGTCCCGGTAAAGGAGACGTAGCCAACAATCGCAACGGTGCCGACCATCCCCACCTCTCCACCGGCCGGGCCGTGGACCCGGACGATCTGCTCTCCGTGATCCACCGCGGCATTGCCGTTGGTATCGACCCAGGCGATCCATCCCAAGGCCCAGTCGCCGAGAGCAACACACGTCGCCCCGTTGTTGCTCGTGCACAGGGTCACCCGGCCGCCCCGTTTGATCGCCTCACTCCGCGCGGCGCTGGCGTCGCGCACCAGGTCGTTGACGTTGGCGACCATGCGACTGTCGGCGATCAGCCCGCCTAGCTCGGGAACCCCGAGGCTCAGGACGATCGACATGAGGGCCATGGTGACCAACACCTCCACCAGGCTCACGCCGCGCTCTCTTGTGTCTCTCGTTCGGTCCATGGTCTCAGCCCCTTGCGTCCCCCAAAGCAATCGCCATACCCGCCCTCTCCCTCGTCTAACCCTTTGGCGTATCACGCTCATCAAAGGAGATCGCCGGGCCACCTCGAAACCTGCCCTCCCCACCTGGGTCATGGGGTTACCCACTGCGGCTACCCCCCTTCATCGGCAGTGAGGCGGTGTCGCCTTGATCCCACGGAGTGACGCCGGCGCGCAGATCGGCCTTGGAGCCGCCTGCCCGCCGCACTCACCCGTGCGTCTCCCCAGGCCACCGGCCCCCCGCCCCTTGAAAGGCGGGGGGGCGCGGTGCGGCTCCACCCGGTTACCGGCTGACCGCCCCGACTACGTGCAAGGAGGCTCCCCTGGGTCTGGCCGTGACCGAGGTGGGTAACGACCTACCCCGGTTCGACTCGCCCATGACGTATCGGACCGCGGGCCGAGACCTGAGCCACGCGCCCGGGGGCGAGTGGCGGCGGCCGGGGGGCCGCACTACGCTACCGGCTCCATGGGCCCGCTCCACCCCAACCGTTGCTGCCTCTTGGTGATCGACGTCCAGGAGCGGTTTCTCCCCGCCATCCACCAGCTCGACCAGGTGGTGCACAACCTGCGCGGCCTGCTTCGTCTCGGCCGCCGCCTGGGCGTGGGGGTGGTGGTCACCGAGCAGTACCCGCGCGGGCTGGGCGCCACCCTCCCTGCCGTCGCCGCGGAGATCGACCCCTTCGTTCCCTTTCCCAAGACCCACTTCGACGCCTGTCGCGAGCCCGGCTTCCTCCCCCTGATTCACGCCACCGGTGCCACCGAGATCATCGTCGCCGGGGTGGAGAGCCACGTCTGCGTCCAACAGACCTGCCGGGCGCTCGCCCGGCGCGGCTACCACCTCCACGTGGTCGCCGACGCCTGCGCGTCGCGCACCCCAGAGAACCACGCCATCGGCCTGGGCCTCATGCGGGAGGCAGCCATTTCCATCACCTCCACCGAGGCGGTCCTTATGGAGCTTCTCGGCGACGCCCGTGGCGAGCTCTTCAAAGAGAGCCTCGCCTTCCTCAAGGGGTCATGATGGCCGCGGAGGCCGTGCGCAGGCTGTTGGAGCAGGTGGCCGCGGGCACCACCTCGGTGGAGCAGGCCGTCGCCACCCTGCGCCATCTCCCGTACGAGCCCCTGGCGGAAGGCGGGGTCACCTACGCCCGTCTCGATCACCACCGCCCCCTGCGCCAAGGGATGGGAGAGGTGGTCTACTGCCCGGGCAAGGGTCCGGCCCAGGTGGCGGCGATCGCCGCGCGGATCGTGGCGCAAAGCGGCCGGCTGCTCGCCACCCGCGCCACCCCGGAGGACTTCGCGGCGGTCGCCGAGCGGTTGGGCGCGGCCCACTACCACGAGGCGGCGCGGATCATCACCGTTGGCGACGGGGTGGATGGGGTGGGCGAGATCTGCCTGCTTGCCGCCGGCACCGCCGACTTGGCGGTGGCGGAGGAGGCGCGGGTGGTCGCCGAGTGGCTGGGCTCGCGCGTCACCCCGCTCTACGACGTGGGGGTCGCCGGCCTCCACCGGCTCCTCGCCCACCTGCCCAACCTGCATGCGGCGCGGGTGGTGGTGGCGGTGGCGGGGATGGACGGGGCACTGCCCACGGTCGCCGCCGGCCTCACCGATCGGCCGCTGATCGCCGTGCCCACCGCCACCGGCTACGGCGCCAGCTTCGCCGGCCTCGCGCCGCTATTGACCATGCTCAACGCCTGCGCCCCGGGGATCGGAGTGGTGAACATCGACAACGGCTTCGGCGCCGCCTGCCTCGCCCACCGGATCAACCTGTTGGGCGAAGGGGGATCGCCCGCGAGGGAACGCGCATGAGTACGAGTCACCCGACGCTAGCGGCCACCCACCCGGCGGTCCCACTCGATCTGCAAGGAAGGACGCGGGCCAAGAGGCGGAGACGCCCACGGGTGGGGCCTCGACCGGCCGGTGGCCTTGGCGTCGAAACCCGGTTGGAGAGCGACGCGAGCAACGCGCCACCGCGTCTGGTTGCGCTCATCGCGGCCACCCGACCCACCTCCCCGGGCGGCAGCCTGCAACGCCTCTTCCAGCGCGCCGCACCGCCCCTTGCGGCCGGCCCTTTTGCTTGGCGGCGCGGCGCCTCTGCGCGAGCCCGTTCGGTCAGCCTTCGCCCCGACCCGCGTTCCTGGCCACCCGCCGCTGTGCTTCGAAGGGGCAACGAGGCGACTTCCAACCCCCGCCAACGCCCTCTCTCCGCACCGCTGACCCCATGGCCGTAGACGCCTACCTCGACTGCGCCGCCGGGATCTGCGGCAACATGGTCCTCGGTGCCTGCCTCGACGGGGGGGCGGACGAGGGGGGGCTGCGCGCCGCCCTCGCCGCCCTTCGCCTCGACGGCTGGGGGCTAACCGTGACGCGGGCAACGCGCGGCGGCGTGAGCTGCACCCACGCGCGCGTCGAGTCTCTCCCCGCCCACTCCCACCGCCACCTCGCGGACTGCCTCGCGATCGTCGAGCGCGCGGGATTGGCGCCCACGGTGGCGGCGAACGCCCGCGCCGTCTTCACCCGGTTGGCGGAGGCGGAGGCGGCGGTCCACGGGGTCGCGGTGGAGCAGGTCCACTTTCACGAGGTGGGGGCGGTGGACGCCCTGATCGACATCGTCGGCTCCTGCTGGGCACTGCACGCCCTCGGTATCGCACGCCTCAGCCACTCGCCGGTGAATGTGGGCGACGGCTGGACCACCTGCGCCCACGGCCGCATGGCGGTGCCGCCGCCGGCGGTGGAGCGGCTGCTGGTAGGCCGGCCGATTCGCCGCGGTGTCCCGGGACTCTCCGAGGTGGGCGAGCTCACCACCCCCACCGGCGCGGCGCTGCTGGCCACCCTCGCCGCCCCGGCCGAGGCGGCCACCGTGCACACGGTGGCGACCACCGCTTGTGGCGCGGGTGACCGCGACCCAGCGGGGTTTGCCAACGTCCTGCGCCTTGCGCTCCTCGCTCCCCCAGCCGCCGGGCGCGAACCGATCGTGGAGCTGGTCTGCGACCTCGACGATCTCCACCCCGAGTGCTACCCGGAGGTGGCCGGAGCCCTGCGCGCTGCCGGCGCGGTCGAGGTGACCCTCACCCCACTCACCACCAAGGTGGGCCGGCCCGCCATTCGCATCACCGCCCTCGCCCTGCCCCCGGACGCCGAGGCGGTGGAGACGGCCCTGTTTCGCCACACCACCACCTTCGGCGTGCGCCGGCGCGACCTTACCCGGGCGGTGGTCACGCGCCGCTTCGTGGAGGTCACCACCGACTACGGCGTGGTGCGGATCAAGGAGGGGTGGCGCGCGGGCGAGCGCGTGCAGGCGACCCCCGAGTACCGCGACTGCGCGACCGCAGCCGCCGCCCGCGGGGTGGCTACCCGCGAGGTGTATCGCGCCGCCGTCGCGGCCACCCCGCCGCCCGGAGAGGCACCGTGACTTGTCAGATGGGTCCGCCGGTCACCGTCTTTCTCCTCGCGCCCACCCCACCTTGTTGGGAGGCGCCGTGAGCCCCTGGCTCCTTCCCGCCACCGGCGCCTTCATCGGCTGGATCACCAACAAGCTCGCCCTCACCCTCCTCTTTCGGCCGCGCGAGCCGGTGCGGATCGGGCCGTGGCGGTTGCAGGGGATCATCCCCGCCCGCCGCCAGCGCCTCGCCGCCGCCATTGCCCGGACCGTGCAGCGCGACCTCCTCTCGGAGGAGAAGGTGGCGCAGCTCATCGCCGAGGTCGACCTGCGCGGCGAGGTGGAGCGGGCGGTGGAGCGGGCGATCGACCAGCGCATCGACGGCGAGCGCCTGCACACCATCCCACTGGTCGGGCGGGTGAGCGCGCGCTTCTATCAGGAGCTCAAGCGGCGAGTGATGGCGGCGGTGGCGAACCGCGCCCACGACTACCAGCAACGGGTCGCCCACCAGATTGCCACCCGGGTCGACGTGGAGGAGCTGGTGCGCGCGCGGGTGGAGGAGATGGAGACCCACCAGGTGGAGGAGCTCCTGCTCGGGATCTTGCGCGACGAGTTTCGCTACCTCGAGTGGATGGGGGCAATCCTCGGCGGCCTCATCGGCGCCCTACAGCTCCTCTTGCCCCACTGAGGCGACGCGGTGGCGCAAGAGTCTGGCGGACTGGGTCGATCGTCGCGAGAAGCGGCGGGCTCGAGCCCGGATAGAGAACCGTGCGTAGCGCGACGTGCGGCGAGGCGACGACGAACGGCCCACGAGTCCTGCCATGGATCCGCTCGGCTCAGTCGATCGACAACGTCCGCGGCGCCTAAGCCACCCCGCCGCCTACCCGCCCCCAGGCCGAAAACAAGGGCTCGGTCCGCGTGGGCCCCCGGCGCGTCCCCAGCCGCGGGAATGGAACCGACCGTTCCCGCCGACCGAGCCTCGCCGCTGCGCCTTAGCGTCTCTGCATGTTGGCGTCTCTGCGCCTTGGCGTTACCGGCGGGGCAAAGCAGACAACCCGCTGGACCCCGTCCCTCACCCCCCCTCCCCCGTCTTGGCTTGACGCCAAGGCACAGCGACGCGAAGAGGCGCGACCACCACGGAGCCCTCACCTTTCTCCTTGGCGCCTTGGCGTTGAGCGGGTTGCAGCCGGTACCGGCCGGCGCACCGGCGGGCTCCGGTGGCTGGAGGCTCGCCCGTCTCGCACCCCCCACACCCGTCGTCGCACGCCCGGGTGGTGCCGCCCAGGCCACGGGAAGGGAGCCTCCGTGAAGGCCGGCCGAACAAAACAAAGGCGCCCCGGCCGCGGGGCCGGGGCGCCTTCGCCCTACTCCTCTTTCGACTCCTCCGCCGGCGGGGCAACAGGGGGGGCGGGCGGCTTCGGGGGAACCCCGCCGAACATCGGACGCGCCGCAGGCGGCGGGGTACCGCCGATCTTCGAGCCCCCCGGCGCGGGCGGCGGGGTACCGCCGATCTTCGAGCCCCCCGGCGCGGGCGGCGGGGTACCGCCGATCTTGCTCCCCCCCGCGGGCGGCGGTGGACTGCCACCGATCTTGCTTCCGCCGCCCAGAGGCGAGGTCGGCGGCGCACCGCCGATCTTGCTTCCCCCCCCCAGAGGCGAGGTCGGCGGCGCACCGCCGATCTTCGAACCGCCGCCGAAGGGCGAAGACGGGGGCGCACCGCCGCCGATCTTCGAGCCGCCGAACATGGAGGGGGGCGCACCGCCGCCAATCTTGCTGCCGCCGCCGAGGGGCGAGGTGGCGGGTGCCTTCGCCGCCGCCCCGGCCGGGGCCGCGACCTTCTCCTCTTCCACCTCTTCCACCACCACCGGCGGCGCCACCGGCGGGCCAGGCAAGGCCACCACCACCGCCTCGGGGGCGTACATCTTCTCGTGCACCATCGCCGCGCTGCGGTAGAAGAGGTGGGCGAACTTCGAGTACGGCATGTAGCCGAGGAGCATGAAGATCAGGCTGAGGTGGATGAAGTAGATGGGGTAGGCGATCCCCGCCGCACCCGACAAGCGGGTGAGCTCGGTCAGCGTCCCGGTCACTGCCACCGCGGTGAGGAGGCCGAGGAAGAGCCAGTCGAAGTAAGAGGACGGCAGGTTGTTGCGCTCCTCCGGCTCCTTCTCGAAGCGGCGCGCCACCAGCCGGCCGCAGCCGTAGAGGAGAAGGACCGCACTGACGTTGCCGAGGATCTTCGTCGGGTCGTACAGGGGCAGCGGCGTGAAGCGGCCGGAGTAGTAATAGATGGTCACCAAGGTGGTGGTGCCAAAGGCACCGAGAAAGCCGTAGAGCATCGGCAAATGGCCGTAGTACCGCTTGCCCTCCACCGAGCACTTCTTGAACTGGGTGTGGGAAAGGATCTCCTTGCCGGTGAGGATCGCCGCCTCCACCAGGCCACGGCGCGGGCGGGCCCCGGCGCGCTGGGCGGAGATCGCGGTCCAGTAGCGGCGCATCCCCATGAGCCCGGCGATGAAGCCGAAGAAGGCCACGGGGATGTAGATGTACTCAAGGGTGTGGATGGGGAAGAGCTTCGAGTAGATGATCTGCCCCTCGGGAATGTGCAGGTGGCCCTCCACCGCGAGGACCGCGAGGAGGAGGACCACCGGAATCGCGAACAGCAGCGGCAGGAAGCGCGCGCTGTTGAACAGGCGGGCGAAGGAGCTGGGCCAGGCGAAGTGGGTGATCGTGTAGTCGCGCACCGCCGCCAAAAGCTCGCCTGGCTTGGCACCGCGCGGGCAGTAGGAGGAGCAGTCGCGGCAGTTGTGGCAGACCCACACGAGGGGATCGGAGACTAGCTTTTCCTTCATCCCCCACTGGGCGTAGATCATCTCCGGCCGGGGGAAGGGGCGGTCGTCCGTGGAGATCGGGCAGACCACCGAGCAGGTGGCGCACTGGTAGCAGCTCTTCAGGTTTTCGCCGCCGAGCTGCTTGAGGCTGCGAATGAAGTCGAGATCCGGTGCGACGGTAGTCGGCATGGTGAACACCTACGAAACAGGGGTGGCAGGAACAGATCGCCGTGGTAGAGGCGGGACTAGAACCCCTTGAAGGGGTTGGGACCAATCTTGCGGATTGCCTTCACGAACCCCTTCACGATCTCGGGGAAGCGCTGGTAGTCGGAGATCGGGAACTCGATGTACTGGACCCGCTCCGCCTCCAGGCCGAGGCGGTTGAGGGTCTCCTGAATCTTGCCGAGGCGCTCCACCGCCAACTCCGAGCCACGGATCATGTGGCACTGGTAGTTGTCGCCGTACTTGCAGCCCAGAAGCATGACGCCGTCGAAGCCGCCCGACAGGGAGTCGGCGATCCACACCTGGTTGATCGCGCCGAGGCAGCGCACCGGCACGACGCGCACCTGGGCGTCGTACTGGAGGCGCCGCACCCCCGCCATGTCGATCGCCGGATAGGCGTCGTTCTCGCACATGAAGGCGAGGATCCTGAGCTTGCCGGAGCTCTCGCTCGGGATTTCGATGGCGCGAATCTGCGACGACATGCCGTCGATGGAGTAGTTCTGGAAGTTGATCACCCGCTCGGGGCAGGCACCCATGCAGATGCCACACCGCCGGCAGCGGTTGATGTTGAGCTGCGGGAACCCCTTGTCATCCTCGTTGAGGGTGCCAAAGGGGCACTCCTCGGTACACCGCTTGCACGCGGTGCAGCGATCGAGGCCAAAGACCGGATAGGTGGGGTCCATCGCCCGCGGCAGGGCCGCCTCACCGGTGCGCGCGTACGCGATCGCCTGGATCCCCTTCATCGCCGCGCCGCCGCCGTCGATGGTGGCGTCGGCGATCGTCATCGGGGCACGGACCGTGCCCGCGGCAAAGACGCCGGTACGCCGCGTCTCGTACGGGAAGCAGATAAAGTGCGAGTCCGGGAAGCCGTACTTGAGATCGGGGAGGGCCGGCCCCTGGCGGTACTGGAGGCCGAGGATGTCGTGGGCGAGGGTCGACGGCACCATGCCGGTTGCGAGGACCACCAGGTCCACCTCCACGGTGATCGGGCCGCCGAGAAGGGTCTCCTCCGCGGTCACCGCCACCTGGTTCTTGCCCGCCGCCTTGACCGCGGTGACCTTCCCCTTGGTGAGGAAGACCCCTTCGTCCTGCTGCATCGCCTTGTAGAAGTACTCGAGGTGGCCCGGGGTGCGCATGTCGCGGTAGAAGACATAGGCGCGCCCCTCCCGCGGATTCGCCTGGCGCACGTACGCCGCCTGCTTCAACGACGTGGCGCAGCAGGTCGACGAGCAGTACGGGAGGTGGTCCGGGTCACGCGAGCCGGCACACAAGACGAAGGCGACCGAGCGCGCCGGCTGGCCATCGGAGGGACGGACCAGCTTGCCGCTCTTCGCCATCGCCTCGAAGGTGTCAGAGCTCACCACGTTCGGCGAGGCGCCGAAGCCGAGGTGGCCGAGCTTAGTGGCGTCGTAGGGAGACGAGCCGGTGGCAAGGACCACTGCCCCCACCTGCAAGGTCGACTCGCGCCCGTCGGACTTCACCAGGGCGGTGAACAGGCCAGGCTGGCCGGAGATCTTCACCACCTCGGCGGAGGTCATCACCGTGATGTTCGGCTGCGCCTTGACCTCCACCTGCTTGCGCGCCAGGTCGGGCTCCATCAACGCGGTGTACGGCTGGCGCTGGGGAAGCTGGCGGTGGAGCGTGCGCATGTAGCCGCCGAGCTCCGCCTCCTTCTCCACCAGGACCACCTTGTGGCCCGCCTTCGCCGCCTCGATCGCCGCCTGCATCCCGGTGGCGCCGGCGCCGATCACCAGCAGGGTCTCGTACACCTCCTGGGTCACCGGCGAGGCGGGGATCGAGCTCTTGGAGTTCTTCACCAACCCCATGCGCAGGTAGTCCTGCGCCAAGGCGTCGGTGTCCGCGTCCTTCGCGGCGTGCGACCACGCCACCTGCTCGCGCAGGTTGACCCGGTCGAGGACCACCTCTTTGGGGAAGGCGAAGACCTCTTGGTTCACCCGCCCGGAACAGGCGGCGATGACCACGTGGTTGACACCGGCGCCCGCGAGGTCGTCGCGAATGACCTTCACCCCCTCGTCGCTACAGAAGAAGGCGTGGGTCTTGCAGGTCACCGACTTCGGCGCAGCCTGGGCGATCTTCTCCAGCGCGCCGATGTCGAGGGCCTCGCCGAGGCCGCATCCCGTGCAGATGTAGGTGCCGAGCTTCGGCTCGGCGGCGGTATCGTTGGCCACGTTCAACTCCTTGCAACGAGCTGGTGAATCGAGTGGAGGGCGGCAGCGGTGGCGTCGCGGGTGGCGGTCGTCACGTCCACCGGCGCGCGCGCGCAACCCACCGGAAAGATCCCCGCGTCGGACACCGGCGTCATCACGAAGCCGTCGTCGTCATGCTCCAAGGGGCCGGGGAGCATGGCGCCCGCGAGCGACGGCTGCATGCCGGTGGCTAGGACGACAATGTCGGCAACGCGATGGACCTTCTTGCCGTTTACCGCGTCCTCGGCGGTCACCACCAGGTAGTTGCCGTCGGTGCTCGCCTCGATCTTCGCCACCTTGCCCTTGATGAGCTCAATCCCCGCCGCCTTGGCGGTGGTGAAGAAGTCCTCGTAGCGGCCAGGGGTACGAATATCGATGTAAAAGTCCGTCACCTCCGCCTCCGGGTACTGCTCCTTGAGCAGCAGCCCCTCTTTCAGGGAGGACATGCAGCAGATGGAGGAGCAGAACGGGAGGTGGTTCTCGTCCCGCGAACCGGCGCAATGAACGAAGACCACCCGCTTCGGCAGCTTGCCGTCCGAGGGACGGAGAATCTTGCCGCCGGTGGGGCCGCTCTCCGCCGCCATCCGCTCGAACTGGACGTTGCTGACGATGTTCGGATGGGTGCCGAAGCCGAGGTTGTCCATCCGGCTCGCGTCATACGGCCGCCAGCCGGTGGCGACGATGATCGCCCCCACCTTCAGCTCCTTCTCCTGCGCCTGCTGGGCGAGGTCGATGGCGTCGTACTGGCACGCCGCCACGCACTTGGAGCAACTGCTTCCCTGACACGCCGCCATGTCGACGGCAAACTTCATCGGAAAGGCCATGTCGTGGGGGAGGTAGATCGCCTTCGTCTTGGTGAGGCCGTAGTTGAAGTCGTCGGCGCGCTCCTCCGGACAGACCGCGACGCACTCATTGCACACTGTGCACCGCTGGTTCACGTAGCGCGGCTCCTGGCGCAGGGAGACGGTGTACGCCCCGGGGCCGCCCGCGATGCGGGTGACCTCGGCGAGGGTGTGGACGGTGACGTCCGGGTTCTGCTTGATCCGCCGGAGGTTGATCTCGAAGCCGCAGTACGGCGGGCACAGCTTGGGGAAGTACTTCCCCAAGCGAATCGCCCGGCCGCCCAGATACGCCTCTTTCTCGACGATGATGACCCGGTGTCCGGCCTCGGCCGCCTCGTTCGCGGCGGTCAAGCCGGCGATGCCACCCCCGATCACCAGGATCGGGAGGGCGTCACTGGTCGCAGTTGCCATAGGTCTCTCCCAGTGCGCGTGGATTGCAGGGGTTCGGCGCCACCGTCACCCGCAGCCGATCGCCGTTGCGGGAGGTGCTGCCAAACGGGGTGCGGGATTATACGGAAGACGGTTGCGGCCATCAACGGGGCGGCCCTCTCCGCCCTCCCCTGCAGCGATCCCCGCCCCTCCCCAACACCGCCCTCACCCGACGAGCGCGGCGTCGTGGAGGAGCGACCCCCCATCAGGCGTTGCTTGGGAGGCGGCTTTCGCGGCGGGGCAGAGACGCAGTGGGGGGACCGTTCCGCGGCGCGGGTGGCGTGCGGCGCGGGCCTCCACCGCGGGAACATGGCAGGCGGACGCACACAAAAGTGCGAATCCACAAAGGGGGCGGGTCCGGCAGCGCAAAGGCGCAGTGGGGAGGCGGTTCGGAGCCATCGGTGGCGCGCGGTGGCACACGGCAACGCCCTACAGGCGCGAGGCTGCGCGGAGGCCCGGAGTAGGGGTGGGACCGGCTGGAGGCGGTAGAGCGGTTGCTGAGCGCAAGTCTGGCGGGGGCTGGACGGTGGAGACTTGTTCCCCCGCACGGTCACAACGAACCGGAGAATCTCGTCGCCGCGGAACCACGAACAGAGCTCTCCGCGCCCTGCCGCGCACCCCGTACCTTGTCCCGATCGGTTCGGGGGCGACCCTTGGGTCGCCCCTCCGGGTAACGCTCCGGGGCTTGCACGTACCGGGTCGATCGGTTCGGGGGTGACCCCCCTGCCGTGCCATGGCCGCTCGGGAGCAAGTCCGACAAGCTCCCCTCTCCACGCGCGCCTTGCACCTGCCCGGACAGGGCCGCGCGGCGGAAAAAAAAAGCCCCCGCGGCAACGCCGCGGGGGCCTTCCTACTGGCGACCTCTCGAAAGCTACTTGGCCTTCGAGACGAGGTCCTTGTGCGGGCGGTTGAAGCACTGCCAATCGCCGGTCTTCGGGTCGAAACGGGAGTTCACGAACACCTTCCAGTTCTGCTCGTCGAGCTGCGGGAAGTCCGACCGGTAGAAGAAGCCCGGGTAGCGGGTCTCCTGGCGGTGGTAGATGTGCCGCAGGTGGGCCTCGGCGGTCCAGATGCGGTGGTAGTTCTCCCAGCAGCGCAGCAGCTCATGGAGGTCCTTCGCCCCCATCTTCAAGGAATCCTCCTTGAGCATGGTGAGGAGCTCGAGGCCGCGCTCCATCATCTTGGCGCTGGTGATGTACCAGGTCGCCACGCCACCCACATACTCGTCCATGATCTTGTTCAGACGGAACATGAGCATCTTCGGACGGATGTAGTGGGGGTTGATGAAGGGATCGGTGGTGAAGTTCTTGTGATCCTCGTAGTTCTGGAACGGCAGGTAGATGTCCGCCGCCAACTGCTTCTTGTCGACGGTGATCGTCGACTTGAAGCCAGCGTGGTTCTTGCACCATTTCACCGCGCTCTTCGCCGCGATCCGCCCCTCGGCGTGGGCGCCGGAGGAGAACTTGTGGCCCGAGGCGCCGACGCCGTCACCAGCGGTGAACAGCCCCATCACCGTGGTCATGCGGTTGTAGGTGACCCCGGCATCCTTTATCTGCCACTCCTCCGGGGCCAGATCGGCGGGACCGGAGGTCCAGATGCCGCAGCAACCGGAGTGCGAGCCCAGGAGGTACGGCTCGGTGGGCATCAGCTCGGAGGGCTGCTCCTCGGGCTTGATGTTCATCCCCGCCCACAGGCCGGCCTGGCCGACGCACATGTCGAGGAAGTCCTCCCACGCCTCCGCCTCGAGGTGCTTCATCTGCTTCGCGTCCATCGTCTTCGACAGCTCGGCGAGGGCCGTCGGGGTGTCCATGTAGATGGGGCCAAAGCCGTTCTTCATCTCATGCATCATGAGGTGGTTACGCAGGCAGGTGGCGGGGACCGCCGCGAGGCCGTAGGGCGGATAGTCCTTCAGCATCTCGGCGTTCTTGATCATGTAGTTCTCGCCGTAGGCGTTGACCGCCTTCGCCTTGAAGAGCAAGAACCAGGCACCCACCGGGCCACAGCCGTCCTTGAAGCGGGCGGGCACAAAGCGGTTCTCCATCATGGTGAGCTCGGCACCCACCTGGGTCGCCATCGCGTAGGTGGAGCCGGCGTTCCACACCGGGTACCACGCACGGCCCATGCCCTCACCGGTGGAACGCGGCCGGAAGATGTTCACCGCACCGCCGCAGGCAATCAGGATCGCGTTCGCGCGGATGATGTAGATCTTGTTCTCGCGGGTGGAGAAGCCCACCGCGCCGGCGATCCGGTTCTCCACCTTCTCATCGAGGAGCAGCTTCACGATGAAGCAACGCTCGATGATGTTGTCCATCCCCAGCGCCTTCTTCGCCGCCTCGGCGACGATCGGCTTGTAGGACTCACCGTTGATCATGATCTGCCACTTGCCGGAGCGCACCGGCTTGCCGCCGTCACGCAGCGACTTGCCCTCGTCGCCCGGCTGCTTCCACACCGGCAGGCCCCACTCTTCGAAGAGCTTCACCGAGTCGTCCACGTGGCGGCCGACGTCGTAGATGAGGTCGTCGCGGACGATCCCCATGAGGTCGTTGGCGACCATCCGGACGTAGTCCGACGGGTTCTGCCCGCCAAGGTAGGTGTTGATCGCGGATAGCCCCTGGGCCACCGCGCCCGAGCGATCCAGCGCCGCCTTGTCGCAGAGGAGAACGCGGACGTCCTGGCCGGCCCAACGCTTCGCCTCGTAGGCGGCGCCGCAGGAGGCCATGCCACCCCCGACGATCAAAAAGTCGGTCTCGAGCTCCGCGATGACCGGGTTTTTACAAAAGTGAGATTCACACAAGTCGTGTACGGACACTGCCTCATCAGCCATGGGATCGTTCCTTCCCTTGAATACGGGTGTGGGTAGTTCGCGGTAACCGCGGTCAGACCGTTTGCCTCCGCGCGCCTAGTAGTTGGCGGGGAGAGTGCCGGCGGCCTCGGTGAAGAAACACTCGTCGTTGATGTTGCCGCCCTCCGGCTTGCCACCGTACGGGTTGATGGAACCCTCGGCGGTGGTCCGGATCGGGAACTTGAACCGCTTGGTGTCGCCGTTGCGGAACTTGATGGTCCACATGATGGAGTCGGAGGAGCGCATGGGGATGACCTGGCCGCCAAGGGGAACAATGTCGGCGTAGGCACGCGCCTCGATCGCCTGCTGCGGGCAGATCTTGACGCAGGAGTAGCACTCCCAGCAGTTGTCAGGCTCCTGGTTCAGGGCCTTGTTGATGCTCTTGTCGAGCTTCATCAAGTCGTGCGGGCAGATGTACATGCACGCCGTTTTGTCCTGGCCCTTACAGCCGTCACACTTCTCGGTCATTACGAAGGTAGGCATCTGGCTCTCCTTGCGTTGGGGTTGCGCGGTGGGTTGCGAAGAGGGTGGTCACACGACCGAACCATCTGTCGGCCGGCAGACTCACCAGTTGCCTCCCACCACCCTCCCCCATCTCCGGGAGACCTCGAGGAGGCATGGATCGGAGGCGCGCGACACGCTGGCGAGCGGGGCGGGACTTTAGAGGGAATGGGCCGCGCCGTCAACCGGCAGCGACGGCTCGCGGGCGCGCCTTCTTGCTGGAGCGGGCACGATGGTTCCGCAGGCGACGGAGGCAACCGGCGAACGGTCGCTCGCGGGCGTCGCTTCAGCCGTCTTGCCGGCCGGCCAGCCACGCCGCCGCTTGCGCCACCAGCCGCTCTGCCAGGGCCACGGCGGTGGCAATCTCCGCGCCGCTCGCCGCCTCGTAGTGGAGCCCCGCGCCCACCACCACCGTGGCGCGCGCGACCGCCGCCAGCCGCCGGGCGCCGCTGAGCGCCACCCCCTCTTCGCGGTGGCCGGGGGCGGCAAGGACCGAACCGCTCGCCCGGCCGCTTGCCGCGTCCCACACCCCCAGGGCACAGGCACCGAGGTGGGCCTCGCCACCGCTGACCACGACCAGCCAGTCGGGCCCCACCGGCCGTACCTCGATGGCGACCGCGATGCGGCCGTCGCGGGCGTCGGCTTGGAAGGTGGAGGAGGGCGCGGAGTGGAGAACCATGGCCGGACCCGTGGAGCGCAGGGAGTAGGGAGTAGGGAGTAGGGAGTAGGGAGTAGACAGTAGACCGGGGGGAGCTGCTAGAAGGGAGCGCCAGCTCAGCCCCTTTTCCTCTCTTATGGCCGCCTCCCCTACGCCCGGCGCGATCGCCTATGCGATCGACGCCGCTCTCTACCTCAACCTCACCAACGCCTGCACCCTGCGCTGTCACTTCTGCCCGAAGCACCACGGCCAGTGGCAGGTGAAGGGCCACCCCCTGGAGCTCGACCGCGCCCCGACCTTCGCGCAGGTGGTGGCGGCGATCGGCGACCCCCTCCCCTTTCGCGAGGTGGTCTTCTGCGGCCTCGGCGAGCCGACCCTGCGCCTGCCCCTGCTCCTCGACGTCGCCCGCTGGTTGAAGGAGGCCGGGGTGGCGCGGGTGCGCCTGAACACCGACGGCCTGGCCAACCTGATCTACCGCCGCGATACCACGGCGGAAATGGCGGGGTGGATCGACGCGCTCTCGGTGAGCCTCAACGCCCAAGACGAGGCGACCTACGTGCGCCACTGTGACCCGTCCCGCCCCGGCGCCTACGCCGCCTGCAAGGGGTTCATCCGCGCCGCCACGGACCACCTCCCCGAGGTGGTGGCCACGGCCCTGGACGGCCTACCCGGCGTCGACATCGAACAGTGCCGGCGGATCGCCGAAGACGAGCTCGGCGCCCGCTTCCAGGCCCGGATCTACGGCCAGGTGGGGTGAGGAGGGGATCGGGTGGGGGATGGGGGATGGGGGATGGGGGATGGGGGATGGGGGATGGTGTTGGCCTGCGGCCGTCAGATCCGCCCCCATGATGACCGACGCCCCCGCAGGGCCGACCGCCCCACCAAGCCGCGCGCGCTGTGCCCCGACCTGCTAGCCTGCCCGCATGATCACCGTCGGCATGAACTATCAGGTCCTCCCCGGGAAGGAGAACCTCTTCGAGGCCGCCTTCCGCTCGGTCCTCAAGGCGATGGCGGCGAGCGCCGGCCACACCGAGTCGCACCTGTGGCGCGACGCGGACGAGGCGGGCTCCTACCTCATCACCTCCGAGTGGAGCGAGCCTGCCGCCTACGAAGCGTTCATCCACTCGCCGGCGTTCGCCAAGGTCACCACCTGGGGCAAGGAGCAGATCCTCGCCGGACGGCCGCGCCACTGGATCCATGACCACTCCACCGACCACCGACCCGCCGGCGGCTAGACCGGCGCGGCTGGCGGTCCTGCGGCGCGCGGCGGCGATCCTCGTCGTGGCCGCGCCGTTCTTGTGGGGGTTCGCGCGCGACCTCCACACCTTGCTCCTGTTGGGGCCACCGCGGCGCCTGTCGGAGGCGGCCCACCGGCGGCGCGCCGCGCGCCTGGCGGCGCGCATCGCCGCCCTCGGCCCCACCTTCATCAAGCTCACCCAGGTGATCGCCACCCGCGCCGATCTGGTGCCGCCGATCTACCTGGAGGCCCTCGCCACCCTCCACGACGAGGTCCCACCCGAGCCGCCCGGGGCGATCGAGGCGGCGGTCACGTGCGCCTACGGTGTACCGCCGGAGCAGCTCTTCGACCGCTTCGACCACCAGCCCCTGGCCGCCGCCTCCATCGCCCAGGTCCACCGTGCCTCCTACCACGGCATGGAGGTGGCGGTGAAGGTGGTCCGTCCCGAGGTGCGCAGCCAGGTCACCAGCGACCTGGCGATCCTCGACTGGCTGGTGCCGCTGCTCCTCCACCTCTTCCCCCACCCGCACCTCGAATCCCTGGAGACGGTGGTGAGCGAGTTCGCCCACACCATCTTCGACGAGATGGAGATGACCCACGAGGCGGCGAACATCGCCCTCTTCCACCGCCTGCTGGACGACCACGCGGGGGTGGTGATCCCGGAGGTGGTGGAGCAGCTCACCCTGCCTTCGGTGCTCGTCACCCGCTACTACGACGGCATCCCGATCAACCAGATCGACCGCCTGGAGCAGGCCGGCCACGACGTCGAACAACTCATCCACCGCCTGGTTCGCCTGTACGCCGAGCAGGTGATGATCCACGGCTGGTTTCACGCCGACCCCCACCCGGGGAACATCCTCGTGGACGCGGCGGGCAACCTCGTGCTCCTCGACTTCGGCCTGGTGGTGAAGCTCGACGACGACGTGCGCCTGGGGATCACCCGCCTGCTGCTGGCCGCGGTACGCCAAGACTTCGACGGGGTGGTCGCCGCCTACCACCGCCTCGGGATGATCCGCGACGAGGCGAACACCACCCTGCTCCAGCAGGCGGCAAGGCGCATGTATGCGGTGCTCAACCGCGACGATCTCACCACCCGGCGGGTGTCGGAGATCGCCAACGAGATCCTCTCCACCTTCTACGACTTCCCCTTCCGCCTGCCGCCCGAGCTCGTCTACTTCTTCAAGACCGCCGCCCTGGTCGAGGGGCTGGGAACTGCCTGGAAGCCCAACTACAACGGCGTGCGCGACATCGTCCCGGTGATCCGCAAACTGATGCGCGAGGAGGAGCTCGGGGTCGAGCGGACCCTGCGCGAGCTGGTCACCGAGGAGGCGAAGGGGCTCAAGCACCTCTACCGCTCCCTGCAGCGAGTCTTAGACCGCGCCGACCGCGACGAGCTGCGCGTCCACATCCACCCGAAGAGCGCCCACGAACAGGAGCGGATTCTGCTCGCGGTGGTGCGCCGCGGCCTCCTCGGCTTCGCTGCCCTCCTGTGGGGCGGCGGGGCCTGGTTCGCCTACGCCGTCCACCCCGAGCGCGGCCTGCCGTGGCTCTCCCTGACCGGCGCCGGAGCGCTCTTGTTGTGGACCGTCGCCCGCCCCCTGAGCCGCCCCCCCGACTGGATCGGCCTCAACCGGGTGACCCGCCACGGCCGCCCGCCCGCCTGAGGAGGCTGGCGGGACCCACTCCGACCGACTCCTTCGCGCACCATTGGATCCATGCGCGGACGCGCCGATGAGGGGAGAGAACCTTTCCGCCCATCGCCCCCGTGACCCCCCTCACCCCCCTCGACGCCGTCCTCGACCTCACCGCGGCGACCAGCCAGGTGGAGCTCGATCGTTCCGTCGTCCGCCTTGCCGCCGCCTTGGTGGCGGCCGAGCAGATCACCCTCTACCACCTGTTCCAACCCGACGGCGGCGCAGCGGACGACCCCGAGGCGCCAACAACCTGGGTACGCGAACTCCCCGACGGCGACGAACGGCCGATCACCGCCCTCCCCCACTGCGCCGCCGCCGCCCGCAGCGGAACACCGCAGCCCCTCTCCCTCCCGGGCGGCGGGGTCGAGGTCGCCTACCCGATCGCCGGCGACCAAGGCCTTGCGGGCCTCCTCACCGCCCGCTACCCCCACCTGCCGGACGATGCACAGGCGCTGCTCGCGCCGCTTCTCACCTGCTACCACCACCACCGGCGGCTGCTCCTCGCCCTCGAGCACGACGCCCTCACCGGCCTGCGCAATCGCCAGACCTTCGACCTCCAGATCTGGGAGGTGATCCACGCCGCCGGTCGCCCCACCCGGCGGCGCGACGAGCCCGGCGGGACGATCTGCTTCGCGATGTTCGACATCGATCACTTCAAGCGGGTGAACGACACCTTCGGCCACCTCTACGGCGACGAGGTCCTCCTCCTCTTCGCCCGCCTCCTCGGCCGCAGCTTCCGCCAGTCCGACCTCACCTACCGCTACGGCGGCGAGGAGTTTTGCGTCGTCCTGTTCGGGGCGAACCTGGAGAGGGCCGGCCGCGTCTTGGAGCGCTTCCACACCGCGGTGGCCGACCACCCCTTCCCGCAGGTGGGGCAGCAAACCGTCTCCATCGGCTTCACCCAGGTGCGTCCCGACGACCAGCCGGGCGACCTCATCGACCGCGCCGACCGCGCCCTCTACTTCGCCAAGGCGCACGGCCGCAACCAGCTCTGCGCCTACGAGCAGCTGGTCACCGACGGCGAGCTCGCCGACACCAGCCGGGTGATCGGCGGCGTCGAGCTCTTCTGACGCCCGCCTCGAGGGCTGGCCGGAGCCCGCCCACGCGGCAGGAGGGCGCACCGACATCGCCCACCCGCTCCCCAACCACCCGTGGGGTCACCGCGCCAACCGCGGCGCTCCGTACCCCGTGGGGGCGGCGATGGTGACCGCCATCGCTACCGCCAATCGATGGCGCCCGCAGACCGCGACGCTCCCTACCCCTCCGCGCTCTCCAAGTGGTCGCGGTAGCTCTCCGCGGTGAGCAGCTTCGAGTACTGCGACGGCACCGCCATCTCCATCCGCACCAGCCACCCCTCCGCGTACGGGGAGGTGTTCACCACCTCGGGCCGCTGCTCCACCTGCTCGTTCACCGCCACCACCTTGCCGGTCACCGGCGAATAGACCGGCGCGGTCGCCTTGGTCGACTCCAGCTCGGCGAGCTCGCCCCCCGACTCGTACTCATCACCCACCTTCGGCAGCTCCACGTAGACCACGTCGCCCAGGGCGTGCTGGGCGTAGTCGGTGATCCCCACGGTGACGGTGCCGTCGTCTTCCTTGCGACACCACTCGTGCTCCTTGGTGAACTTGATGCCCTCGGGGACGTTCATCGGGACTCCTTGACGGCGATGGGTACAAAAACTGGCCGCGAAAGATACCAGCGGCGCCCAACGGGTGCCAGCCACGGAAGGCGCGCCACCGCCCGCGCCCACTCGCCCACCCCCACCCCCACCCACGCCCACCCCCCACGCCCCCGCGCCCAAGGGAGACGCCCCTCCCGCCACCGATCCGGTCCGCCGCCGGCCGCGCAACCGCCGCCCGCGCGCGCCGAGGCGCGCCTACCGACCGCCGCGCCGGCCACCGGCGACCACCAGGGGCAAGAGCAGGAGGAGCGCCGCGGGCCACGCCGCGGCCGCGGCCGCCGGTGGGGTGGCCTGGCAGCCGCCGCCCCCGCCGCCGCCATCCGCGGTGCAGCCAGGGGTGGCGTCACAGGCGTTGCCGACCCCATCCCCATCGCAGTCCGCCTGGTCCGGATTCACCTCACTCGGGCAGTTGTCGCTCGTGTCCGCAACCCCGTCGCCGTCCGAGTCGGCAGGACCGCCGGGGAAGAGCTTGGCGAGGTTGAGCCTCCCGGAGGTGGCGCAGCGGCCGCGAAGGGCGGGGATCACGTCCACCGCCGCCAGCAGCCGGGCGCGCACCATGGCCGCGGTGAGGGTGGGCTCGTGGGCGAGCAGCAGGGCCGCCGCGCCGGAGACCAGGGCGGTCGATTGCGAGGTGCCGGAGAGGAGGTGGTAGGCGCCCACGCTGGAGAGATCGCCGGTGGAGAGCAGCGCCGTGCCCGGGGCGGCAAGGTCCACGCCGGTGGCGCCCCAGTTGAACCGGGAGGGGTCGAAGGCGCCACCGTCGTAGGCGGTGACCGCGAGCAGGTTGGCGCCGGCGCAGCTCGCCGGGTACTCGGGGGCGGCGTCGATGTCGCGGCCCTGGCCGCCGCTCTCCAGGTTCCCCGCCGCCGCCACCACGACCACGTTGTTCTTCTCGGCGTAGGCCACCGCGTCACACAGGGTGCCCTCTCCCTGACCCGCGGCACCGAAGGAGGCGTTGATCACCCGGGCGCCTCCGTCCACCGCCGCGAACATCCCCTCGGCCACGTCGGTCACCGTCCCGCTCCCCTGGCTCAGGACCTTCACCGGCAGGAGCGCCACCTGCCAGTTCACCCCGGCGATGCCGACGCCGTTGTTCCCCACCGCGCCAATCAGGCCGGCGATGTGGGTGCCGTGGGACTGGGCCGTGTCGTCGTCCTGGGCCGGGGCGCACTGGAGACAGTCAAGGTCCCCAGAGCAGGTGCCAGGGCTCTCCCGCGGGCAATCGGTCTGGTTGAAGCCGGCGGATGGGAGGTTCGCGGCCAGGTCCGGATGGTCGAGGTCGACCCCAGAGTCGAGGATCGCCACCACCACCGAGGTGGCACCCTGGGTGGTCTCCCAGGCGGTGCGGGCGTGAATCTGCTGGAGGTAGCCCTGTTGATCGAACAACGGGTCGTTCGGCACCGCCTGGCTTCTGACCGTTCCGTTCGCCTCGCAGTAGCGCACCCCGGCCAGGGGCGCGAGTGCGCCACACGCCTCGTCCACCCTCTCCCCCTCGGCCAACGCCACCACGTGGACGCGGCCGTGGAGCAGGTCGCGGCTACAGAGAAAGCCCGCCTCCGCCAGGGTGGCGTGGAGGGTGGCGGCGTCGATCCCCGTCTGTGCCCCCACCACGACCTCCTCACCGGTGGCGGGTCGCGCCGCGCCGAGGAGCAGGGCGAGGGCGAGCAGAGAGCGGGGGCAAAGTAGGCGGATCACGACGCGGGGGGGGCAAGGGTAAAGGCGATCGGGGTGGGGGGGGCGCGATTCCCCGCCTGGTCGGCGACCACCACGGTGAGCACATGGTGGCCCGGCGCCACCTTGCTTGGCCAGTCGAAGCGCAGCCAGCCGCGGTCCGGGTCGTACTCGAAGGTGAGCGGGGTGGTGTCGAGAACCACCCGACACCCCGCCTCGTCCACCCCCTCGCCACGCTCCTGCACCGCCACATAGGGGTGCGCCACCCGCCGCTCGAGGGTGGCGCCCGCGGCCGGCCGGCTGGCAATGACCCGCGGCACCCAGCGGTCCTCGAGGACCGCCACCGTGGCCAGCGCCCGCAGCGAGGCGGCGAGGGTGTGGCCCTGCTCCTCCCAGTGGCCGCCAATGTAGGACCAGCGGCGCGCCGCCTTCGACCAGCGGTAGATGCCGAAGGGGCGGCCGTCGGTCACCCCCGGGAGGGTAAAGGTGGCGGTGGCATCCTCCGCCAGGACCCGCCCGGACGGGGCGAGGGCGATCGGGCCCGCGGCGAAGGGAAGCCCTGCCTCCGCCAACAGGTGGACCCGCGCCATGCCAAGGCCCAAGGGGGCGAAGGGTGCGCCCTGCGGAAAGTCCACGGCCAGGGGACCGAGGCGATGGTGGGCCGGCCGCTCCGCCACCACCCAGCGCAGGGGGGTGACCAACGGCCCACTCGGCGCCCCCTCCACCCGGGCCACCCGGCCGCCCGGTGTCAGCGCCATGACCCCGAGCCAGCCGCCCGCCACCGGCTCCAGGGGGATCGGTTCAGACGGGCCGTCGTCAATCGTCAGATGGAGCGGTGGCGGCGCCCCCGCCCCGGGGAGGCGAAGGGCCACCGCGCAATCCACCTGGGTCAGGGTGGGCCGCCAGCGCGCCGCTGGCGCCGCCGCGACCACCCCCACAACCCCCGCCGCCCGGTTGTCGACCACGATGGGGAGGGTGGCAACGCTCTCCAGCCCGGCGACATCGCGCGCCCGAACGGTGAGCAGGTGGCGGCCGCCGGCGAGGTCGCGGGTGTCGAGGAGGCCGTCACCGGTGGCGGCGAGGAGGTCGTTGCCCGGCTCGCGGTAGAGCTTGTAGAGGAAGTGCAACGGCGCCAGCGCCGAGCGCGGCAGGTCGTAGAGGAGGCCAGAGAGGGGGACGCGGGAAAAGCGCATGCGGTCGAAGCGCAGGCGGTAGAGCTCCCTCCCTTCGACGGCGAGGGCGATCTCGTAGAGGCCACACCGGTTGTCCGAGGTGAAGCGATCATCCGCCTCCACCTGGACCGCGATCCGGCCGGCGAGACGCACCGGAACGGTGGCATCCGCGGCCACCGCCGTCGTACGCGGGGCGAAGTCGCCATCCACCCGGCCGCTGGCGTCCGCCGGCAGCCAGCGGACCCGATGGATCGCGGGCGGCCGCGCGTCGGCGAGGGCGGCAAGCAAGGGCAGCGGGTTGACCGGCTCACCATCGGGATCACGCAGCTCGAAGTGGAGGTGGGGCAACCCCGCCCCCGACTCGCCCGAATCGGCGATGTGCTCCCCGGCAGCCACCCGCACCGGCTGGTCGAGGAACACCTCACCCGGGTAGCGGCCGTGCAGCCGCTGCGCCCGCGCCACCGCCGTGACCACCGCCCCCACGGTGAACCGCTCGAGGTGGCCGTAGACCGTCACCCAGCCGCCGGCGTGCTCCAGGTAGAGGGCGTTGCCGTAGCCACCCCGGTTCACCCGCACCCGCGCCACCCGGCCGGCGGCGGCAGCGACCACCGGCAGACCGTTGCGGCCGCCGGTGCGCAGGTCGATGCCGGTGTGCAGGTGGCCGTCACGGAACTCGCCCATGGTGGCGGAGAGCCCGAGCTGGCCGGGCAAGGGGCAGCGCAAAGGCGGAGGCGCCGCCGGGGCGGGGGTGACCAGGCAGAGAGCTACCCAGACCGCCGCCACCCATCCGGCCACCCGTGGGTTCACCCCCGCCGCCACCTCACGGTCCACCGTGACTCGGCGCGCGGCGGGCTGGCCGCCGTGCGTGGGTCCATTCACCACCGCCGCCACCTCACGGTTCGCCAGGCGGCGTCGCACCCCGCCGGCCCGCCCCGCCCTCCGCCGCCAGCCGCTGCGCATACGCCGCCAGCTCGCCGCCGAGGGTCGCGTCGTCGATCTGTACCGACACCTCGTGGTTGAAGCGCAGGGCCGACTCGGTCCAGTTGTGCGAGCCGACAAAGCAGAGGTGGCGATCCACCACCACGAACTTGCCGTGGCTCCGGCGACCGGGCGAATCAAAGGCGACGGCGACCCCGGCGTCGCGCAGGAGCTTGGCGGTGTTGTGGTTGCTCACCGCCACCTCCTGACCGCGGCCATCGGCGGTCTCCAGCACCACCTGGACCCGGACGCCCCGCCCCTTCGCGCGCGCCAGGTGGCGCACCAAGCCGCGCGCCCGGTGGGTTGGTGGACCGTCCGCCTTGAACAGGTACATCCCCACCACCACCTCGTCGCGCGCCCCGTCGATCGCCGCGACCAGGGCCGGTTCGAAGGCGTCGTCGAGCAAGAGGGTGGTCCCACCGGCCCGCGCCACCCCTGGCAGGAAGAGGAGGGCGATGGCCAGCGCCAGCCGCACCAGCAGACCGTTCATGGACCCCCGGGCGACCATCCGCCGCCCGCCTTAGAACGGGATGTCATCGTCATCGAACCCCTGTGCGCCCGCCGGGGTGGGGCTCTCCGCCCTTGCGTCTCCCCCCCCCTCCGCGCCCGCCGGGCTACCCCCCCGGCCCGCCCCCTCGCGCCCGCCGAGGAAGATCATGTTGTCGATCACCACCTCGGTGGTGTAGCGATCGCTCCCATCCTTGCCCTGCCACTTGCGCGTCTGCAGGCGCCCCTCGACAAAGACCATCCGCCCCTTGGCGAGGTGCTGGCTGCAAATCTCGGCGAGCTTTCCCCAGGCGACGACCTTGTGCCACTCGGTCTTATCCTGGGCGTTGCCCTCCGCGTCCTTCCACGAGGCGGTGGTGGCGAGGGAGAAGTTGCACACCGCCTTCCCGGAGTTCGTGTATCGAACCTCCGGATCCTGTCCCAGGTTGCCAATCAACTGCACTCGATTCAGAGAACGCATGGCGATGACCTCAACGAGAAAGATGGGGTTGGCGGGGCGGGCAGGGTAAAGGGCAGATGGGGGGTGGGAAAGGGGGAGGGTGAGCAGCGGCCGGAGCGACCCGCCTGGACCGACCGGGAGGGCGGCAGCGGCACGACCGGGGTGTTGCGGCCACGGCGCTTGGCCACGCCTTGGTCTGCGCGCACGCCCTCGGCTTGCGGGAATGGAAGCCGCTGGCCGCGTCGCCAAGGAGAAAAGGAGATGACCTCCGCACCGCGCGGGGGAACCCTCCCACCCCCTTCTACCTTCTCCCTCCTACCCCTGGCGTCCTGGCGCCTTTGCGTGGAGCCGTTTTCCTGACCCAGGGCCGGGTAGGAAGGAGAGCAGGACAGATCCCAGGCCGGGGATTTCCTCACGTCCGGTACTCGGCGTTGATCCGCACGTAGTCGAAGGAGAGGTCGCAGGTCCAGTAGGTGGCGCAAGCCTCCCCTTGGCCAAGGTCGAGGCGGAGGGTGAGGTCGTGCGCGTGCATGGCCGCCGCCGCCGCGGGGGAGCGACCGGCGCCGGTCCCCACGCCCTCGGCGAACAGCAGCAGGTCGTCGAGCCAAAGGCGGGTGGTCTCCGGGGTGATCCCCGCCCCCACCGCGCCGGCGGCGGCGACGATCCGCCCCCAGTTGGCGTCCTGGCCGAACAGTGCCGTCTTCACCAAGGGCGAGCGACAGATCGCCGCCGCCACCCGCTCAACCTGAAGCCCATCGCGGCCGCCGGTCACCTGGACGGTGGCGAGCTTGGTCGCCCCCTCGCCGTCGGCGACGATCTGGAGCGCCAGGGAGCCGCACACCCGCGCGAGGCCGGCGGCGAGGCGCACGAGGTCCTCCTCCCCACTCACCGCCACCCCCGAGCTGCCGCTCGCCAGGAGGTAGAGGGTGTCGTTGGTGGAGGTGTCGCCGTCCACCGAGATGCGGTTGAAGGTGGTGGCCACCACGGTCGAGAGCAGGGTCTGGCAGGTGGCGGGGTCAAGCTGCGCGTCGGTGGTCACCACCGCCAGCATGGTCGCCATGTTCGGGTGGATCATCCCCGACCCCTTGCAGCAGCCGCCGATGCGTACCCGCCCGCCCGCCAGCTCCACCTCCACCGCCGCCTCCTTGCGCCGGGTGTCGGTGGTGAGGATCGCATCGGCAAAGGCCGTGGCGCCGCTCGCACCGAGGCCGGCCACCACCGCCGGCAAACCCGCGGTGAGCCGTTTTACCGGCAAGGGGTCGCCGATCACCCCGGTGGAGGCAGGCAAGACCTGCTCTGGCGCGCACCCCAGGGCAGTGGCCACCGCCGCCACCACCGCCTCCGCGGCCGCCATCCCGGCGCCGCCGGTGCAGGCGTTCGCGCAGCCCGAGTTGATCACCACCGCACGCACGTCGCGCGCGGGTACCCGGCCGCGGGCGAGGACCACGGGGGCGGCGACCACCTCGTTGCGGGTAAAGACGCCCGCCGCCACCGCGCCGCCCGGGCAGTGGAGGAGAGCGAGGTCGAGCCGCCCGTCCCTCTTGATCCCACACGCCACCCCGGCGGCCACAAACCCCGCCGCCGCGGCCACCCCACCGTCCATCTCCCGCACCGTCGCCTCCATCACCTGCCTCCTTGTCTTCACCCCTACCCCAGCGCCCCGCAGGGCGCTACGGCACCACCGGCGGGGCGAGCAGGCCGGTGGTCTCTTCCCAGCCCAGCATCAGGTTGAGGTTGTGGACCGCCTGGCCGGCGGCGCCCTTCACGAGGTTGTCGATCGCCGAGAGCATCACCAGCCGCTGGCTCCGGGGGTCCACCACCACCTGCAGGTGGGCCTGGTTGGAGCCGCGTACCCTTGCGGTGTCCGGCATCTGCCCGGCGGCGAGGAGGTGGACGAAGGGGGCGCTTCCGTAGCGGTCGCGGTAGAGCTGCCACGCCTCCTCCTGGCCCACCGGCTTGGCCAGGGTGGCGCTGGCGGTGACGAGGATGCCGCGGTTCATCGGCGCCAGGTGGGGGGTGAAGGAGAGGGTGACCGCGGCGCCGGCGAACTCGCTACAGAGCTGCTCGATCTCCGGGGTGTGCGGGTGGCGCCCCACCTTGTACGCCTTGAGGGACTCGTTGGCGTGGACGAAGTGGGTCGTCTCCGACGGGCGCACCCCGGCGCCGGAGACGCCGGAGCAGGCGTTCACCACCACCGTCTCCGCCCTCACCAACCCCGCCTCCACGGCGGGCAAAAGGGCCAGGAGGGTGGCGGTCGGGTAACAGCCCGGGTTGGCGAGGAGACGCACCTCCGCGTTGATCTCGTCGTGGTGCCACTCGGGCAGGCCGTAGACCGCCTCGCCAAGGAGCTCCGGGTGGGAGTGGTCGCGGCCGTACCACTCGCGGTAGAGGCTGGGCCGCTGCAACCGGTAGTCGGCGGAGAGGTCGATCACCCGCACCCCGCGCGCGAGCAGGGGCGGGACCGCCGCCATCGACTCGCCATGGGGGAGGCAAAGGAAGGCAACCTCGACCGCGGCGGGCAGGGCGGCGTCGCGCGCGGTGAAGGCGAGGGTGGGGTAGGCGCGCGCGAGCTCTGGAAAGATCGCCCCCAGCGGCTGACCCGGGTGGGTGGAGGAGGTGACGTGGACCACCTCGACCCACGGGTGGCCGGAGAGGATGCGCAGGAGCTCACGGCCGGTGTAGCCGGCGCCGCCGAAGATCGCGATGGAGGTCATGGGGGGAGCCGGCCGCGGCCGGCAAGAATGGGGCTGGGGGAGCAGGCCGACCTCTGGCCGGCGAAATTCCTAATCGTCGCGCAACGACAAGATCTACGGGCCACCGCGAGCGGCCATCCACCCCCTCACCCCATAGCCCCCACTCCCCACCCCGCGCAAACAAAACGGCCCCGCCCGGAGGGGGCGGGGCCGCGGGTCGTGGTCGCGTGCGCCGGACGGCGCCCCCCTCCTACCGCTTGGAGAACTGGAAGCGGGCGCGGGCCCCCTTTTGACCCGGCTTCTTGCGTTCCTTCTTGCGCGGATCGCGGGTGAGACAGCCGGCCTTTTTCAGGACGGCACGGTTCTCGTCGTCGAACAGCACCATCGCCTTGGAGATGCCATGGCGCACCGCGGCGCACTGCGAGGAGTCACCGCCGCCCTTGACCGTGGCCCGGATGTCGTAGCCCTCCGCCGCCTCGGTCAACACGAACGGCTGGCGCAGGGTGAGGTGGTGGACCTCACGATGGAAGTAGTCGTTCGCGGGTTTGCCGTTGACAGTGATCTCGCCGCTACCGCGACGTAACCAGACACGGGCGACGGCAGTCTTGCGCTTGCCGGTGGCGTAGGCATCCCAAAGGGCCATGGTCAGCTCAGGGGAAAGGACTCGGGCTTCTGCGCCGAGTGGGGGTGATTGGAACGGGCGTACACCTTGAGCTTGCGGAACATCTGCCGGCCCAGGGTGGTCTTCGGCAACATCCCACGCACCGCCTTCTCGAGCAGCCGCTCGGGGTGGTTGGCACGCAGGCGCGCGGCGGAGGTCTCCGTCAGGCCGCCGAACCAACCGCTGTGGTGGTAGTAGATCTTCTGCTCTTCCTTACGCCCGGTGAGGACCACCTTGTCCGCGTTGATCACGATCACGTGGTCACCCATGTCCACATGCGGGGTGAAGGTCGGCTTGTGCTTGCCACGCAAGACCGTGGCGATGCGCGTGGCAAGGCGGCCGAGGGTCAAGCCGTCGGCGTCGACCAGATACCAGTGGCGCTGGATGTCGCTAGGGCGTGGGGTAAAGGACTTCACCGCGAGACTCCGGGTTGGCTAAGGGGCGTGGACTGTAGGGAAGAGGGGGGGGGCGGGTCAAGGGCGCGGGCGGCCGTCACTCCACCCGAATCGCCAGGATTTCGTACTCCATGGCCCCCCGTGGCGCCCGCACCTCCACCACGTCGCCCTGCGCCTTGCCGAGCAAGGCCCGGCCGACCGGCGAGGTGATCGAGATCACCCCGACGCTCGCGTCCGACTCCTCTTCCCCCACCAGGGTGTAGCTGATCTCCTCCTCCGTCTCGCAGTTGAGGAGGTCGACGGTCACCCCAAAGACCACCCGGTCGCCCTTGATCCGCGCCGGGTCAATCACCTGGGCACGGGCGATCTTGGCGGAGAGCGCCTGCATCTGCGCCTCGATGAACCCCTGGCGCTGTTTGGCGGCGTCGTAGTCCGCGTTCTCCGACAAGTCGCCGTGGCCGCGCGCCTCTTCGATGTCGCGGACGTTCTTCGGCCGTTCCACCGTGCGCAAGTGGTGCAGCTCGGCCTTCAGCCGCTCGAGGCCGGCCCGGGTGATGGGAAGGGGGTTAGACATGGCACACCTCTCACCGTTAGGCGCGAGACGAAAACGAGGCCCACTGCCCGCGGCAGAGAGCCCCGTCCACGGTCTGGCGAGGGTTACGTTCCGGCGTAATACCCTTGCAGCGGGCGAACCGTCAACTCGCCGCGCTGCAACGCCGCGATCCCCTTCATCGCCTCGCGCACCCCGGCGACGGTGGTGAAGTACGGCACCCCGAAGCGCAGCGCCGAGGAGCGGATGGAGAAGGACTGGCGCCGGTCCGTCGCATCGGAGGTGGTGTTGATGACGAGCTGGATGTCGCCGTTGGTGATCCGATCGACGATGTGCGGCCGCCCCTCGTTCACCTTGTGGACCTCCTCCACCGCCACCCCGTGGCCGCGCAAAAAGGCGGTGGTGCCGCGGGTGGCGATGAGGTGAAAACCGAGGTCCGCCAGCCGCTGCGCCACCGGCAAGATCGCCTCCTTGTCGCCGTCCTTGACCGACAGACAGACCGCGCCGGCCACCGGCAGGGCGGTGCCGGCGGCGATCTGCGCCTTGGCCACCGCACAGCCGAAGTCCGCGTCGAGCCCCATCACCTCGCCGGTGGACTTCATCTCCGGGCCGAGGATGGAGTCCGCGCCGGGGAAGCGGAGGAAGGGGAAGACCGCCTCCTTCACCGCGTAGTGGCGCGGCACGATCTCCTCGACCACCCCCAGGTCAACGAGCTTGCGCCCCACCATGGCGAGCGCCCCGAGCTTCGCCAGGGGGCGGCCGGTCGCCTTGGAGACAAACGGCACGGTACGCGAGGCGCGCGGGTTCACCTCCAGGATGTAGACGCGCCCCTCCTTCACCGCGTACTGGACGTTCATCAACCCGACGACCCCGATCTCCTTGGCGATGGCGATCGTCTGGCGGCGGATCTCGGCGAGGACCGCACCCTCCAGAGAGTATGTGGGCAGGGAGCACGACGAGTCGCCCGAGTGGATTCCCGCCTCCTCGATGTGCTCCATGATCCCGCCGATCACCACCGTCGAACCGTCGGCAAGGCAGTCCACGTCCACCTCGATCGCATCGCGCAGGAAGTGGTCGATGAGCACCGGCCGGTCCGGGCTCGCATCCACCGCGTGGCGCATGTAGTGGCGCAGGCCGGCGTCGTCAAAAACGATCTCCATGGCCCGCCCGCCGAGGACATACGACGGCCGGACGATGATCGGATAGCCCACCCCCTGGGCCATCGCCACTGCCTCCTCTTCCGAGGTGGCGATGGAGTTGGGCGGCTGCAACAGCCCAAGCTTGGCCACCAGCTCGGCGAAACGGCGGCGGTCCTCGGTGCGGTCGATCGCATCCGGGGAGGTGCCGATGATCTTGACCCCGGCCCGCTCCAGGGGGACGGCGAGGTTCAGCGGCGTCTGCCCACCGTACTGGACCAGCACCCCGTCGGGCCGCTCCACCCGGACGATCTCCATCACATCCTCGAAGGTGAGGGGCTCGAAGTAGAGGCGATCGGAGGTGTCGTAGTCGGTGGAGACGGTCTCCGGGTTGCAGTTCACCATGATCGTCTCGTAGCCCGCCTCCTTGAGGGCGTAGGCGGCGTGGACGCAGCAGTAGTCGAACTCGATCCCCTGGCCGATCCGGTTCGGGCCGCCGCCGAGGATCATGATCTTCGGACGCGCCGACGGCCGCGCCTCATCCTCCTCGTCGTAGGTCGAATAGAGGTACGGCGTGTGGGCGACGAACTCGCCACCGCAGGTGTCCACCCGCTTGAAGCTCGCGTGCAGGCCGTGGCGCTCGCGCGCCGCGCGCACCGCCGCCTCGTCGGTCCCGACCAGGCTGGCCAGGCGCCGATCCGAGAGCCCCATCTGCTTCGCCCGCGCCAGGGCCGGCCGATCGTCGAGCAGGGCCTCCCCGACCGCCGCCACCTCCCCCTCCATCGCCACGATCTGGCCGATCTGGCCGATGAACCACGGATCGATGGCGCTCGCCTCGGCGAGCCGCTCCACGGACAAGCCGCGCCGCAGCCCCTCGGCGATGAGCAGCAACCGATCCACCCGCGGGATGCGCAACCGCCCGAGGAGCGCCTGCTCGTCCTCCACCGCCCCCTTCAGCGGGTCGAGGCCGGTAAGGCCGGTCTCCATCGAGCGCAGGGCCTTGCCCAGGGCCTCATGGAAGGTGCGGCCGATCGCCATCGCCTCGCCCACCGACTTCATCTGGGTGGTGAGGGTCTCGTCGGCGCCAGGAAACTTCACGAAGTCGAAGCGCGGCGCCTTGACCACGCAGTAGTCGAGGGTCGGCTCGAAGCAGGCCGGGGTCTCGCCAGTGATGTCGTTGGGAATCTCGTCGAGCCGCAGCCCCACCGCCACCAAAGCGGCGATCTTGGCGATCGGGAACCCCGTCGCCTTCGACGCCAAGGCCGACGACCGCGACACCCGCGGGTTCATCTCCACCACCACCATCCGGCCGTCCCGCGGGTCGATGGCGAACTGGACATTGGAGCCGCCGGTCTCCACCCCGATCTCCGCCAGGATCGCGAGCGCCGCGTCGCGGAGGAGCTGATACTCGCGGTCGGTGAGGGTCTGGGCCGGGGCGACGGTGACCGAGTCGCCGGTGTGCACCCCCATGGCGTCGAGGTTCTCGATGGTGCACACGACGATCGCGTTGTCCGCGCCGTCGCGCATCACCTCCAGCTCGTACTCCTTCCAGCCGAGGACCGATTCCTCCACGAGCATCTGGTGGATCGGCGAGGCGTCGAGGGCGAAGGTGACCAGGCCGTCGAGCTCGCCGGCGTTGTAGGCAATGGCGCCGCCGGTACCACCGAGGGTGAACGACGGCCGGATGATCAGCGGGTAGCCGAGACGCTCCGCGGCGGCGCGCGCCGCCACCAGGTCGGTGACCACCTCCGAACGCGGCACCGCCAGGCCAATCCGCGCCATCGCGGCGCGGAACCGGTCGCGGTCCTCCGCCATGTCGATCGCCGCGGCGGTGGCGCCGATCATCTCCACCCCGTAGCGCTCCAACACCCCCGCGCGCGCCAGGTCCATGGCGGCGTTCAACCCCACCTGCCCGCCCATGGTGGGGAGCAGCGCGTCGGGTCGCTCGCGCGCGATCACCTGGGTAAGGAGGTCGGTGGTGAGCGGCTCCACGTAGGTCACATCCGCGGTGGCGGGATCGGTCATGATCGTCGCTGGGTTCGAGTTCACCAGCACCACCTCGTACCCCGCCTCCCGCAGGGCGCGCACCGCCTGCGTCCCCGAGTAGTCGAACTCGCACCCCTGGCCAATGACGATCGGCCCCGAGCCAATGACCAGAATCTTCTTGAGGTCGGTGCGCTTGGGCATGGCTAGCGGGCGGGGGCGGAGAGCGGCGATCGCGGCGTGGACACGCGAGTAGAAAGTAGAAAGTAGAAAGTAGGGAGGGGGGCGGTCGTCTCGGGCGCGTGGCCGATATTCCGCTCCCCCTCCCCCCGGGAGGGGGTTGGGGGGAGGGCGTGTGGAAAGAGCAGTTCGTGCAATCCAACCGCCCCCACCCCAGCCCTCCCCCGGAGGGGGAGGGGGCTCTGCATACCGGAGCTGCTCATTTTCCCGACCCCTGGCCCCGGAACTTCGCCATCAACGCCGTGAAGCGCCCAAACAGGTAGCGCGCGTCGTGCGGCCCGGGGCTCGCCTCCGGGTGGTACTGGACGGTGAACAGGGGCAGCTCCTTGTGGCGCAGCCCCTCGCAGGTCTGGTCGTTGAGGTTGACGTGCGACACCTCCACCTGCTCGCCCGCCGCGCGGATGGAGGCGGGGTCGATGGCAAAGTTGTGGTTCTGGCTGGTGATCTCCACCTTGCGGGTGGCGAGGTCCAGCACCGGGTGGTTGGCGCCGTGATGGCCGAAGGGGAGCTTCACGATCTCCCCGCCGAGGGCCAGGCCGATGATCTGGTGGCCGAGGCAGATCCCGAACAGCGGCCGCTCCCCGATCAGCTTGCGCACCCTCGCCACCGCCCCGGCCACCGCCCGCGGATCCCCCGGCCCGTTGGAGAGAAACAGGCCGTCCGGATCGTCGGCAAGGAGATCGGCAGCGGTCGCCGAGGCCGGGTAGACGCGCACCGCACAGCCCGCGGCCACCAGCAGCCGGAGGATGTTGCGCTTCACCCCCAGATCTAGCGCCGCCACCCGGAAGCGCGACGGCGGCGCGGCACCGAAACCGCCCTCGATCCCCCATGCCCCCTCGCGCCAGCCGTACGGCGCGGTACAGGTCACCTCCGCGGCGAGGTCGCGCCCCTCGATGGGGGCCAGCGCCCGGGCCCGCGCGCGGAGGCGCGCCACCGCCGACTCGCGCGTGGAGATCACCCCCATCTGGCAGCCGCGGTCGCGGAGGTGGCCGACCAGCCGCCGCGTGTCGATCCCCTCAATCGCCACCACCCCGTGGTCTGCCAGGTAGTCGTGCAGCGACCGGGTGGCACGCCAGTTGGAGCTGCGATGCGCCGCCTGGCGGACGATGAAGCCCGCCAGCCACGGCCGGCTCGACTCCACGTCCTCCTCGTTCACCCCGGTGTTGCCCATCAGCGGGTAGGTCATCGCCACCATCTGGCCGCGGTACGAGGGGTCGGTGAGGACCTCCTGATAGCCAGTCATGGCGGTGTTGAAGACCACCTCGCCGCCCGCCTCCCCCTCCGCCCCCAGGGAGCGACCAGAAAAGGCGGTGCCATCCGCCAGAACCAACCAGGCGGGCGGGCGATCAGCGCCCGGGAGCGGAAGGGGAGAGTCGAGGTTCGCCACGGCACCGGAAACGAGCGCGCGGAGGGTAGCAGAGGGGAGAGACAGCGGACAGCCACGCATCCGTCGACCTTGGCTCCGACGACGCGCAGCCCCCGCCCCTCGGCCCGCCGCAAGACCACGGCCGCGGTGGACCACCTGCAGCGCCAGCCAGCGCGCCCGCCTGCGCGGAGAGTCACCGCGGTGTCCACGGCCTAGGGGCTGGGGAGAGCCACCGTTCTCGACCGCTCCCAGCGCCCGCCTGCCGAGCCGCGGTGGATCTCCTCCGGCGCGCCCGCAACCATCCGGCGCGCCCGCAACCGGGTCCGCCCGGAGATCACGATCCGTGGCGGCGTCTCCCCCCCGCGCCTCGATCCGATCCGCCCCCCAATCGAGCCGCAAGAGGCGGCCCAACGGCTGGCGTTCCCGCAGGTGCGGTAGAAGGTAGAGACCTGACCCCGCTACCGGACGATCCGCAGGACGTCGTTGTAGGAGACGAAGAGGATGAAGGCGATCAGGAGCAGGAACGCGCCTTGCTGGACCCACTCCTCGGTGCGCTTCGCCAGGGCCCGGCCGCGCGCCGCCTCGAGGAGGCCGAAGAGGACGTGACCGCCGTCCAGGGGCGGGATCGGCAGGAGGTTGAAGACGAACAGGGCGATGGAGATCACCGCCATGAAGTGGACGAGGGTGACGAGGCCGAAGTGGGCCGCCTGGGTCGCCATCTGGAAGATCATGATCGGGCCGCCGACCGCGGAGGCGTCGACCTTGCGGGTGACGAGCTGGACGAAGCCGTCCACCGTGCGCGCGGTGAGCTCCCACGCCTCACCCACGCCGTAGCGCACCGCCGCCACCGGGGTAAGCGGCCGGGACCAGGTGGCGCCCGAATGGGTGATGCCGATGCGGCCACTCGCCGCGTCGGGGGTGACCACGAGCTCGAGCCGCGTACCGGCGCGCTCGACACTCACCCGCGTCGCCGCGCCCGGGCGACTGTGCAGCGCCGCGGCGAGGGACTCGAAGGTGTCGATGGCACTCCCCTCCATCGCCACGATCCGGTCGTTCGGCAACAGACCGGCCGTGGCCGCGGCCGACTCCGCCACCACCTTGCCCACCTCCGGGGCGGTGTGGACCTCGCCCTGGGTCAGGGCGAGGGCGACGAGGAAGAGGGTGCCGGCCACCGCGTTCATCACCGGACCGGCAAGGGCGATGGCGATCTTCGCCACCGGCCGAGCGGCGCGCGCCGCCTCCTCGTCTGGCTTCACGTAGCCACCCACCGGAATCGGGCCGATGCGCAGCTCGGTCCCGGAGGCGAGCCGCCGCCGCCACACCGCCGGCCCGAAGCCGATGGCGAAGACCTCCACCCCGACCCCGAAGCCGCGGAAGGCGACGAAGTGGCCCCACTCGTGGACGACGATGAGGATGCCCAACAGAAAGAGGGTGGCGAGGACGTTGACGCCGTTCGCCGACAGCCAATGGAAGAAGAGCATGGGGTAGAGATGCCGGGAGAGGGGGAGAGGGGGTAGAGGCGCCATGGTGGGGGATCGGCGTGCCCACGTCACGACCCCCTGGCCCTCGCCCCCACCGGCCCGCGCCACGCGGGCCCACGCAGAAGCGGGCGTGCAACCCCAACCCCACCCCCCGCTGACGCCGAGCCGGCGGGCGAGCTCAAAACCGGGTGGTGGTGAGGAGGGTGACCTTCGGCTGGTGGTTATCGCCGTCGAGGCGCGAAAGCGGCACCGCGAAGTCGAGACGGACCACCTGCTCGTTCGCCGCCACCGGCCAGGCGAGGCGGAGGCCGGCGCCGGCGCTGGTGGCCAGGCGCGCCAGGTCAAACCCCGCGGCGTGGCTCCACACCGTGCCGCTGTCGACAAAGGCCAGCCCCCCCACCGCCACCACCCCGCCGAGCCGAGCCGCGGCGAAGAGGCGGTCTTCGGCGGTGAGCTTGAGGCGACTGTCGCCGGTGAGGGCGTGGTCGGTGTAGCCGCGCAGGCCGGTGGATTCACCGAGGGAGAGGAAGCGATCGTCGTCGAGGTGGCGGGTGGTGAGCAGGTCGGCGCGTGCCACGAGGGTGTGGTGGAGGGCGGCGGAATCCAGCGGGGTGTGCTGCACCACCCCCACGATCCCCGCCCCCGCCTGCACGTTCAGCGGCCGGCCACCGTCGACCCTGCCGGTGGCGGAGAGGGAACCACGCACCCACCGCCCCGGCGCCCAGCGGTGGCCGCCGCCGTCGCTGACCGCGACGGAGAGCGCCGCGTCGTCACTGCCCACGGCGCGGGCGGCGAGGCCCACCTCGATGGTCAGGTCGTTGGCGAGGTTGAGGTACTCGGGCCGCTCGAAGTGGTCGACGTGGCGCTCGGTCACAAAGCCGACACCGAGGCGGCGATAGAAGAGGCCGGCGGAGCTTTCCGAACGGTCGGTGGGCAGGGCGGTGGTGGCGGCGGTCGGGGTGAAGCGGCGCCCGCTGGCGGCGGCGAAGAGGCCGGCGCGGTGGACCACCGGCGCCCCTGCCACCAGCGCCCGGCCCCACTCCACCCGGGCCGATTGGCGGGTGGCGCGATAGCCGCTGGTCACCACGCCCTCGTCGACCCGGGCCTCGTCACCGCGCTGGTGGGCGAGGCTCAACGACGCCCCCCACGGCGTCTCCAAAGAGTAGAAGGGGCGGCCGAAAACGAGCGTCCCGGACTCGCCGCCACCCGTATCCGCCGCCTCCACCGACCCCTGCCACCAGCTCCCGAGGAGGCGCGGGTCGAGGTAGCGGAGGGCGACCTGCGGATCGCCGAAGCGGTTGGCGTAGGTGGCGGCAAGCTGTTTGCCGCGCCCGCCAAGGTTGGTGTCGCGCACCCCCACGGTCCAGGCGGTGCCCGCGTCCACCACCTGCAAATCCAAGATCGGCTCGATCGCCCAGGCGTCCTGCGCCACCACCTCCACCCGCACCCGGTGGTCCGCCAGCGGCGTGCAGCGGATCTCCTCGTGGCGCAGGGTGCCAAGGGCGCGCAGGTGGCGGAGGGTGTCGCGCAACCGCTCCGCCTCCAGCCGCTCGCCGCGATGGAAGAGGAGCTCGCGCTCGATCACCCCCGGCTGGGTGGTGGCGTGCAACCGGTTGACCGTTGCCACCTTGAGCGGCCCCAACCGGTCGGCGTCGCCCAGGGGCGGCCGGTGGACCACCTCGATCGCGTCGATCACCGGCGCGGACGCGAACAGCGGCTCGCAGGTGGGGACCTCCTGCGCCGCCGTGGTCGCCGGCCGGAGGGCGTGGAAAAAGAGGAGAAGGGCGAGGAGCCCGAGGCGGATGGTCATCGACGACTTCCCCCGCACAGGGGCCGCAACCCACCCCGGGCAGGTGGCGCGCGCCCAGGATCGGCGCCGGTCGGACGGGGTCGAGCGGGTCAAGCAGCCACCACGCTTGCGCCCGGAGGGCCGGAGGCGGGTGCAAGTCGGAAAAAGCCGGCCGCGAATGGACGCGCCGGAAGGCGCGGGGTGGTCCACCGCTAAGGAGTGCGCGGTCACGCAAATCCCCGCGCACGGCCCAAGAAATAACCTCGAGTTCCGCCGCCGCGGGAGTGGGAGCCACCTTCCGGGCGGAGCCGTCGACCGGATGGCGTGGGCCGCACCCTCCCCGTCGACGATGCGCCCCCCTTGGGGTTCATTCGCCTTCCTGCGCGGCGCAGTCGAAAAAACCTCACCCAATGCCCCCTCCCTCTCCTCTGCGGTGCACTCCCCTGCAAGCCACCGCCAGTTTCGAAGGGTGCGCGTGGGCCCCACCGGCCCCATCCATGATTCGCGCCCAGTCGCGTCCATTTGCGGCGAATCCTAAGAAAACCATTTTCCAATGCCGGTACTCGGCGGGACCGCCTGCACTCCGGCCGCCTGGCCCCCCTCCCCGCCCCCAGGCCGCCCGCTGCCAAGCCGCCGGCGCCCCCCTATTCGGCGATCCGCCGCGCCGTGTCGATCAGGCTCTGCGCCGCCTGCGCCGCCAGGGCGCGCGCCGCCTGCACCCGCGCCTCGGGGAGGTCGGTACCGGAGCCCTTGGCGGTCAACGGCACCATCCGCGCCGGTCCGGTGGGCCCCTCGAGGTTGATGCGCATCTCGCCGTCGAGGTAGACGAAGGGGCGACTCTCGGCCCACTGCTCGCGCCCCTGGACCCGCACCGCGACCTCGCCCTTGCCGGCCTCGTCGACCCGCAGGGAGAGGCGCTCGAGGGCGCCAGTGACCGCCTCCGTGAGGCCGTCGATCGGGTCGCCCGCGGTGGTGAGGTGGACGCCAAAGTCGGCGAGAAGCTTGCGCGCCTCGGGCTCCAGCCGGTCGGTGCGCAGCTTGCGCCCCACGTCGAGCTCCTTCCCGGTGAGGGCGTGGACCTGGGCATGAAGCTGGGCGCGCCGGTCGAGGTGGAAGAGGACGGCCAGCGCCGCGGCGACCCGTTGCGCCGGCTCCTTCGCGTCGAGCCGTTTGCGCGCCGCCTCCAGCCGGTCGTCCTCCGCCTCCGCCTGGCGCTTGAGGTAGCCCGCCTCCGCGTCCCGGTCGAGACGGGCCAGGCAATACCAGGTGTCGCTGCGCTTGTTGTGGGTGATCTGGTCGAAGAAGACCGCGCGCAGCTCCACGTCCAACGGCTCCACCAGGCCGCGGGGAGAGTCGACCCGCATGCCGCGGCCGCGCAGCCAGTCGGCCACCGACCGCTCCGCCTCCGCCCGTGCCCGATAGAGGTCGACGTCGCGGTCGCCGCGCCCCTTCACCACCCCCACCCCAAAGATGTCGTCGCCCTTCTCGCGCGGGTGGTCGAGCCACTTGGGCGGCCGCTTGCTCTCCTCCACCTCCGGCGCAACCACGGCGGTCAGGCGGGTGGCGTCGGGGGCGGGGATCGCCAGCCCCTCACGCAGCGGCCGCTGGTGGCTACAGGCGAGGCCGGTCAGCAGGCCGAGGGCGAGGAGGGTGGACAGGGTGGTGCGAACGACCGAATGCATGGGGCTCTCCCTGAAAGCGGCGGCGCGGTGCGCTCACGGATGACGAGCGGATCAGTAGCGGCGTGCCTTCACTAGATAGAACTTTCCCGCCTCCACCACCAACGACCGGCTGGCCACCATCTGGCCATCGACGGAGACCTCGACGGTAGCAGAGCCCGCGGCGAGGGGGAGGCGGGCGAGGTAGATGGCGGCGGGCAGGGTCTCCCACGCGCGGGTCTCCGCCACCTCGGTGGCGATGTTCACCGCCCACACCAAGAGCCCCGCCACGTCGCCGTGGTCGCGCCGCACCTTGCGCGCCACCACCTCCTTGGTCACCAAGCGGGCCACCAGGCGGGCCAGATCGTTCCCGCGCGCCGCCTCCAGATCGGCACGCGCCGCCGCGCCGAGGTCCACCGCCAGCCACGCGCTCACCGTGGCGGTCGCGCTACGCGCCACCACCTGGCGATGGCCGCCACCGCCGCCGGTGAGGCCAGGCAGCGACAGGCGCACGGGAAACTCCGGGCCGGGGACGATCACCGACTCGCTCTGCCGGTGCGGGATGCGGCCGGCATCGACTACCACCACCGCCTCGGCGTCCGCCAAGGGGGGATCCATCCCGGGGTGGCGGGCGGCGATCTCTGCCGCCACCTCCGGGAGGCCGAGGCGGTCCGCCAGGCGCAGGGTGGCCGCCACCAAATCGGCAGGCGGCCCGCCCGCGGCCTCGTAGGCGGCGAGGGCGAGGCGGTTGCTCACCAAAGCGTCGTTCGCCTCCCCCGCCGCCTCGTAGACGATCCCGGCAAAGGCGCGCAGGAAGCCCACCTCGCGCGCCAGGTCGCTGCCGGTGAGGCTCGATTCCAAAGCGGCCAGGCGCAGGTTGAGCCGCCGCGCCTCCACCGCCGCCCCGGCCGGGTCGTCGAGGAGGAGGTAGTTGAGCGCCTTGTAATAGGGGATCAGGGGCTGCTCGAAGGGGTGGCCGGTGTAGGGCCGAGTCTGGTCGTTGACCAAAAAGGAGGCCGCCTCGCGCGACACGCTCATGGTGATCGCCCGCTCCACCCGTTGGTCCGCCTCCGCGAAGAGCCGGTTCGACGCGGCGTACTCGCCGCGGAGCTGCTTCACCAGCGCTGCGTTGAGGAGGTAGAGGGGGCGGTCGTTTTCCCCCACCCGCGCCCCGTAGCGGGCGAGGCTGGCGTCGGCGGCCGCGGTGCGGCCGGCGTAGAGATCGGCCACCCCATCGCGCAAGGTGGCGCGGCCTCCGCAGGCGCACAGGGTGGCGAGGAGGAGGAGGGCGAGGGGCGCCGCCGCCGCGCCGCCTCCACCGCTCCCGCCGTGGCCCACCTCCCACCTCACAGGCGCGCGGCGGCCCGCTTCACGTACTTCTTGATCTTCTTGTCGCCGATCCAGACCTTGCGGTTGGTGCGCATGTCCACCAACTCCAGGTTCACCTGGTAGAAGACCACCGCCCGCCGCCCCTCTTGGTCGACGATCGAGTCGACCGAGCCCAGCAACATGTAGTCGGCCCCCCGCTCTGCGCCGTGGAAGGAGCGGCTCGCCTCGTCGGTGAAGCCGGCCTGGGCGTCGCGCTCCTCGCGCACCTGGTCGCGCTCGTCCGGGGCGGCGACGAAGGTCGCCTCGCCCGAGTTGAGGATCGCCCGCTGCAGGTCGTTGACGAAGGTGTTGGTGTCGATGTGCTCGGTGGAGCGGTTGCGGATCGCCCCGACGATGAGCACCGGCGGGTGGTCGGTGTGGGCGCGGCGGAACTGGTCGACCCACGGGTGCGAGAGGGCGTCGCGGATCATCTCCTTGGCGACCATCTGCGAGTCGGTGTCGTTCCAGTGGCCGGAGACGTCCTTGATCTCGTCCACCTCCAGCCGCTTCACCGAGGTGGCGCACGCGGCGACGAGCAGCGGCACGAGCACAATGAGGGCGAGGCGACGCATAAGGAGCTCCGGCGAGTGGGTGGAGGAACGCGGCGCACAGTCTAGCGCGGCGGAAAAGTAGAAAGTAGAAAGGGGGAGCCATCCCCACCCTCGGCGGGAAACCTCCCCCCCCTTTCCACTTTCTATTTTTCGCGTCTTTGCGTTGAGTGGTTTTCCTAGCCCAGGGCCGGGTCGGAAGTAGGCAGGGGGGAGGAGACGGGTCTACCTTGGCGCGATGAAGATTTTGGCGCTCCAGATCGGCATGCCGGAGAGGGTGGCGGTAGACGGCCAGGTCAAGGTCACCGGCTTTCGCAAACGGCCGGTGGCCGGTCCCGTCCACCTCGGCCCCGCGGGGCCAGTGGGCAACGACGTCGCCGACACGAAGCACCACGGCGGCCGGGACAAGGCGATCTGTTGTTACCCCCACGAGCACTACGCCTACTGGGCAACACGGATCGGCCACCCGCTGGGGCCCGCCGCCTTCGGCGAGAACTTCACCACCGAGGGGCTCAGCGAGGAGACGGTCCACCTCGGGGATCGCTTCCGCGCCGGCAGCGCGGTGGTGGAGGTAACCCAGCCGCGCCAGCCGTGCTCCACCCTCGCCTTCATCTGGGACCGCAAGGGGCTGGTGAAGGAGGTGGAGGAGAGCGGCTTCACCGGCTTCTACCTGCGGGTGGTGGCCGAAGGGGAGGTGGCGGCGGACGACGAACTGGTGCTGCTCGCCGCCGACCCGGCCATGATTACGGTGGCCGAGGCGTACCGCATCCACCGGGCGCGGAACCACGACCCGCAAGGCGTCCGCCGCCTCCTCGCGGTCGCCGCCCTGTCGGCGGCGTGGCGCACGGAGTTGGAAAAGAGCGTCGCGTAGGCGCCGCTTTGCCCTGGGTCCCATCGACCACCGCGCGCCCCGCGCGGCGCCGCCTCTTGCAGGGCCGGATCGTCGAGGGAGAGGTAGGTCCAGCCGTGGCCCAAGGCGGCACGGACGAGGGTCGTCTTGCCGGCCTGGCGTGGTCCCTAGAACACCACCACCGGGCTCGCGGCGAGCGCCCGGGCGAGGTGGGGGGTGAGGTGACGAAAGAGGGCCATGGCCCGGGCTAGGCCGTCTTGCCGCCCCTCACGCGCTCGCCGCCCGCGCCCGTGGCGGGGCGGGGTGGCGGGGGGGCAACGGCGGGGGCGTGGCGGGGCGAATCAGGCAACGGTCGAGGACCTCGTCGGCGAACGCCACCGGGATGAAGGTGATGTGCCGCCGCACCTGCGCCGGCAGGCGCACCAGGTCCTGCTCGTTGCCCGCCGGGATGATCACCGTGGGAATGTGGGCGCGCAGGGCGGCGAGGGCCTTCTCCTTCAGCCCGCCGATCGGTAGGACCCGGCCGCGCAGGGAGATCTCGCCGGTCATCGCGATGCGGTGGTGGATCGGCTGGCCGGTGAGGACCGAGGCGATCGCGCAGGCGATCGCGATCCCCGCCGACGGCCCGTCCTTGGGGATGGCGCCGGCGGGGAAGTGGATGTGGAGGTCGTGCTCGGCAAGGCGCTTGGCCGGAATCCCCAGCCCCTTGGCGCGCGACTTGACGAAGGTGAAGGCGGCCTGGGCCGACTCTTTCATCACGTCGCCGAGTTGGCCGGTGAGGGTGAGGTTGCCCTTGCCCCGCACCTCGGTCGCCTCGATGAACAGCAGCTCGCCGCCCACCGTGGTCCACGCCAGGCCGGTGACCACCCCCACCTGGTCCTCGGTGAGGACCATCTCCTCCTCGTAGGGGGAGACGCTGAAGTAGCGCGACAGGGACGCCGGGGTGACCCGGGTGCAGCCCACGTGGCCCTCGGCCACCCGCCGCGCCACCTTGCGGCAGACCCGGCCGATGCGCTGCTCTAGCTTCCTGAGCCCCGACTCGCGCGTGTACTGGGCAATGAGCTGCTCGATGGTCCGGTCGGAGAGGGCGATGTGGCGCTCGTCGATGCCGTTTTCCTCCATCTGCCGCGGCAGCAGGTAGCGCCGGGCGATGGCAATCTTCTCCTCCAGGGTGTAGCCGGACAGCTCGATGATCTCCATCCGGTCGCGCAGCGGTGCCGGGATCGGGTCCATCCAGTTGGCGGTGGTGATGAACATCACGTTGGAGAGGTCGAAGGGGACCGCCAGGTAGTGATCGACGAAGGTGCTGTTCTGCTCCGGGTCGAGGACCTCCAAGAGCGCCGAGGCAGGGTCGCCGCGGAAGTCGGCGCCAATCTTGTCCACCTCGTCCATCATGAAGACCGGGTTGTTGGTCCCGCCCTGTTGGATGCCGTGGATCACCCGCCCGGGCAAGGCGCCGACGTAGGTGCGCCGGTGGCCGCGGATCTCCGCCTCGTCGCGCATCCCGCCGAGGGAGATCCGGTAGAACTTGCGCCCCATGGCGCGGGCGATGGAGCGGCCGAGCGAGGTCTTGCCCACCCCGGGGGGGCCGACGAAGCAAAGGATCGGCCCCTTCATCTTCTTGCCACGCAGCTTGCGCACCGCCAGATATTCGAGGATCCGCTCCTTCACCTCCGCGAGGCCGTAGTGGTCCTCGTCGAGGATCGCCGCGGCCTTGGTGAGGTCGAGGTTGTCCTTGCTCCGTTTGCTCCACGGCAGCTCGACCATCAGCTCCAGGTAGGTGCGGATGATCCCCGCCTCGGCGGCATCCTCGTGCATCTTGGTGAGCCGGCCGAGCTGCTTGAGCGCCTCCTCCTCCACCTTGGCGGGCATCTTGGCCTTGGCGATTTGCTCGCGGAGCTGCGCCACCTCATCCGCCAGCTCCCCCGACTCGCCCAGCTCGCGCTGGATCGCCTTGAGCTGCTCGCGCAGGAAGTACTCGCGCTGCACCTTGTCCATCTCGCCCTTCGCCTCGTCCTGGATCTTCTGCTGCATGGAGAGCAGCTCGATCTCGGTGGCGAGGATCTCGGAGACGCGCGCCAGGCGGCGCAGGACATCGGTCTCCTCGAGGATCGCCTGCGCCTGCTCGATGCGCAGGTTGAGGTTGGAGGCGATCAGGTCGGCGAGCCGGCCAGGGGCGTCGATGTTCTCCGCCATCACCAAGATGTCGGGGATGATCGCCTTGCCCAGGGCGATCACCTTGGAGAGCTGCTCCTTCACCGTGCGCATGGCGGCCTCCAGCTCCACCGTCGCCGCCACCGTCTCCGGGTCGGGAAGGGGGGAGATGCGCACCTCGTAGTACGGCCGCGACTTCAAATACTCGGTGATCGTCGCCTTCTCCAGCCCCTGGATGAGGAGCTTCAGGCGGCCGTCTGGCAGGCGCAGGCGGCGCATAATCATCGCCGCCGTCCCCACCGGGTAGATCGCCTCCGGCTTCGGCTCCTCCTCCGAAAAGTCGTGCTGGGTGGAGAGCATGATCATCCGCTCGCCGGCCATCGCCTCCTCCACCGCGGCGAGGGACGCCTCCCGCCCCACGAACAGCGGCAGGATCATGTACGGGAAGACCACCACGTCCCGGATCGGCAGGAGTGGCAGGGTCTCGGGGAGCTTGAAGGCGGGCTCCTGCTCTTCGTCTACCAGCGGGCGGGGGTTGGACTCACTCATGGCGCGACCTTCGAGGAAAGTGGTGATCCACAGGGGTGGGGGCGGCAACCGGTCGGCCGCCGGCGGTCCAGACAACCCCCGCCGCGGTCACCCGGCCAATGCACGACACGGGGGTGGGCGCGGCGGCCAGCCACGGGCGGGCGGTGGGTGGAACGGTGAAGAGCAGCTCGAAATCCTCCCCTCCGGTGAGCGCCAGGCCAAGCGCCGCGCTGCTCCCAAAGAGAGGTTCCAGCATGGGGTCCACGGGCAGGGTGTCAAGGTCGATGGCCAGCCCCACCCCGGAGGCGGCGGCGAGGCGCGGGCCGTCGGTGGCCAGACCGTCGGAGAGGTCGAGCATCGCCGACACCCGCCCCTCACGCGCGAGCCAAGCCCCGAGGGCCAGGCGCGCCGCGGGCCGCCGATGGCGCGCCACCAGCCCCGCCTGCCCTTCCGGCGACCCGCCTTCGGCGAGCCAGCGCAACCCACCCGCCGCCCCCCCCAGGGTGCCGCTCACCCACAGGGAGTCGCCGATCCGCGCGCCGGCGCGCTGCACCGGCTCGCCCACCGGCCTCCCAAGGAGGCAGATCGACACCACCCACCCCGCGGGCGACGCCACCGTATCGCCGCCGGCGAGCCACGCGCCGCTGGCGGCAGCCAGCGCCCCGAGGGCGGCGGCAAACCCCTCGAGCGCCGCCACCGCCGCCCCGGCCGGCAGACCGAGGGTGAGGAAGAAGGGACCGGGGGTGGCACCCATCGCCGCCACGTCCGACAGATTCACCGCCAACGCCTTGTGGCCCACGTCCGCGGGCGACGAGTAGCGCCAATCGAAATGGGTCGACTCCACCACCATGTCGGTGGTCACCACCCACCCCCCGCCGGCGACCACCGCCGCATCGTCCCCCATCCCCAACACCCCCCCCTCACCCGTGGTCGGACAGTAGTGGGCGAGGAGGTCGATCACCCCCTGCTCCCCGAGGTCGGTCACGGTGGCGGCGCTGGACATAGGGGTTGGGAAGAGGCGGCCCGCGCCGCCCCGGCGCGGCGCGGCGCGCAACCATGGACCGGTAGTGTGGCCCCGCCGCCCCCCCCTTGGGCAGGGGAGATTGCACGCCGCGGTGGCATCCGCACGGTGGAAACACACCGTCCCACCCCCTTTCTACTTTCCCCCTCTTCTTTGCGACCCTCCTTCGTGACCTCCAGCCCCCGGCGGCAAACCCCCCCTTCGCGTTCATGCGCATGGATGCGCGGGTAGGGGCGCGCTCCACCGTGGGCAGCATCCCCCTTCGCGTTCATGCGCGTGGATGCGCGTCCATTCGCGGCCCGCTCTTTCCGGGACCCGCGACCGCTTCCGGACGCCAGCGCCCTTGCCGCTTTACCCGATCGCCAAAGTCCGACCACCCCCTAGACCGAAGCCAACTGCTCCGGGGTGGGTTCCGCTCAGCAAAACCACGGCTCCTCCAAAAACGGCACCGCGGTGCGCGCCTGGCGCACCGGCTCACTGCCGCCCCGCCCGGCCGCCTCCTCCACCAGCGCCCGCAGGCGGGCGTAGAGCAGCGGGCGCGAAAAGCCGGCGCGGCTGCCCGCGACCACCGCCTCGGTCAGGCGCCGCTGGAGGCGGTCGAGAGCGGGTTGCGGGTGGCGCCACGGGTGGACCAGGGCTCCCTCGTCCAACGGCCCGGCGAGGCGGGCGCAGGCGGGGTCGTCGAGGAGCAGGCTGCCGGGCGGCAACAACAGGCGGAGGGTGTACTGGACCGGCGCGACCGCCGCCACGAGATCGAGCGCCGCCACCTGCTCGAACAGGGCGACCACCCCCGCGAGGGTGGTCCACGGGGTGAACGGGACGAAGGTCGGGGTAATCGTGACCCCCACCCGGCGACCCACCGCCACGGCGGCGGCGAGGTCAGCGACCGTGTGCTGTTTGGCGAGGCGGTCGAGGACCGTCGCCTCGAAGGACTCGAAGGCGGAGGTGATGAACAGGCAGCCGCAGGCGGCGAGCTCCGCCACCGCGCGCGGATGGGCGAGGAGGTGGCTCACCTTGATCGTGGCGTCGAAGGTGAGGCCCGGGTGGGCGGCAGCGAGGTTCCGGGCGATGGCGAGGGCGTGGTCCGGGGCGTTGAAAAAGTCGGGATCGCCGAAGGTGATGTGCTGCGCCCCCGCCGCCACCTGCTGGGCGATGTCCGCCCCCACCACCGCCGCGTCGATCAGGCGCACCCGGCCGTCGTAGACCGGGACCACCGGGCAGTGGCGGCAGCGATGTTTGCAGCCGCGGCTCGCCTCGGTGTAGCCCACCACCCGCGCGCTCCCATCCGGCAAACGCAGGGCGGGGTAGCACGCCAGGGGCGGCAGGTCGCGCCGGTCGGGGGTCAGGAGGGTGAGCCGCTCCAAAAGGGTCCGTGGCGAAGGCGGCGCCGCCCCCGCCGCCAGCCCGGTGACCGCCTCCACCAGGGCCTGCTCCACCTCGCCACCGATCACCACCACCGGCGGCGCAAGGGCTTCGAGGGTCGCCGCGCACCGGGGGGCGTAGAGGCCGTAGAAGAGCAGCGGCAGGCCGGCCCGCGCCGCCCGCAGGCGGCGGGCGACGGCGACGGCCAGGCGGGTGGCGGTGTGCATCGGCAGGTGGAAGGCAACCAGATCGGCGGTGGCCAGCGCCGCCTCGCCCTTGGGCTCGCGCGCCAGGTCGTGGCACGCCACCGGGAAGCCCGCCCGACGCAACCACGCCGCGGGTTCGGCAAGGCCAAAGGGCTGCCGGCCAAGGTCGTAGGTGGAGCACAGGGCGACGCGCACCGGGCCACTCTAGTTGGGGATTGGCGAGTAGGGGGTAGCGACACGGAGCCGGCCGGCGACCGGCGAAGAGGGTTTGGGCTCTCTTCCCCCCGGTACGTTCGCTGGCCCGCAGGGCCAACCTCCCCTATTCCCTATCCCCTTTCTTGACCCCGACCCCCGCCCCCCGTACCATGCCCCGCTTCCCCGGCGTCTGCCGCGCGGAGGCGTTAGCTTGGAGATTCCGGTTCACCATTTGCCCCCCGAGGGGCGCGATTTTGAGGAGACTTGGCCGCACCTGACGCTGGAAGAGAAGAGCGGCCTGCGTGGCCTGCACACGGTGCATGTGGCGGTGGTCGCGCACGCGGACCGGGAGCGGCTTTCCCTGCGGGGGCGGGTGGAGGGGCAGGTTCTGCTGCACTGCAGCCGCTGTCTCGCCGAGTTCGAGATGGGCCTCACCGCGGCGATCGACTGCACCTACGCCCTGACCCATGACTACCTCGAACACGACCCCGATGTGGAGCGGCTGGTGGAGGGGGATCGTCTCGACCCGCAGGCGGAGATCGTTGGCGAGTTGCTCGCGGAGCTTCCCATCCAGACCCTCTGCCGTCCCGATTGCCAGGGGCTCTGTCCCACCTGCGGGACCGACCTCAACCAGGCTCCCTGCCACTGTCCGACAGCCGCCGGTTCACCCTTCGAAATCTTGAAGACCCTACGAACGAAGCGCGGGGAGCCCCCCCGCCAAGAATCCCCTCCAGGAGTCGATCATGGCCGTTCCCAAGCGTAAGACCTCGCGTTGTAGTCGTGACCAGCGGCGCACCCACGACGCCCTCACCGCCCCTGCCCTCTCCATCTGCCCCGAGTGCAAGGAGGCGAAGCAGCCGCACATCGTCTGCCCCCACTGCGGCTCCTACCGCGGCCGCAAGGTGATCGAGGTGGAGTCGTTCTAGGCTGAGCGCGGACCTCGGAGCGGCGGATGAGGGGGCATGGATGGCGGCCAGTCCGCACGCGGGGTCGCCGATCCGGTAGCGGACCCCCGCCGGGGGACCGCCTCTTCGCCCGCCGCGGCCCCATCCGACCTGCCCTCGGCCCCTCCCCCACCCGCCTTCCGGTGCACGCCTAGCGTGCCATGCTCATGCCCCGCGCCCGGATCATCGGCACCGGCTCCTACCTGCCGGAACAGGTCCTCACCAACCAGGACCTCGAACGCAAGGTGGAGACCTCGGACGCCTGGATTGTGGAGCGCACCGGGATCCGCGAGCGCCACATCGCCGCCGCCACCGAGCAGTGCTCCGACCTGGCCATCGCCGCTGCCCGGCGGGCGATCGCGGCGGCGGGGATTGCGGCGACAGAGATCGATCTGGTGGTGGTCGCCTCCGCCACCCCAGACATGGCCTTCCCCTCCACCGCCTGTCTGGTCCAGCGCGCCCTTGGCTGTGGGCCGGTGGCCGCCTTCGACCTCTCCGCCGCCTGCTCCGGCTTCGTCTACGCCCTCACCGTCGGCGACCAGTTCATCCGCGGCGGCGCGGCGCGCACGGTCTTGGTGATCGGCTCCGAGGTCCTCTCCCGGATCGTCGACTGGACCGACCGCACCACCTGCGTCCTGTTCGGCGATGGCGCCGGGGCGGTCATCCTCCAGGCCTCCAACACCGGCCACGGCATCCTCTCTTGCCACCTCCACGCGGAGGGCAAGCTCGCCGACCTCCTGATGGTGGCGGCCCCCGGCAAGCGCAACCCGGGGACCGGCGAGGTCTTCGCCATCGAGGGCGAGTTGATCCAGATGCGCGGCAACGAGACCTTCCGGGTGGCCGTGCGCACCCTCGGCGAGGTGGTGGGCGAGGCCCTCGCCGCCAACCAGATGGTGCCGGCGGACGTCGACTGGCTGATCCCCCACCAGGCGAACATCCGGATCATCGAGGCGACCGCCAAGCGCCTCGGCCTGCCCATGGAGCAGGTGGTGGTGAACGTCGACCGGGTGGGCAACACCTCCGCCGCCTCGATCCCCATCGCCCTCGACGAGGCGGCGCGCGACGGCCGCCTGCAGGAGGGGCAGACGGTGCTACTCGAGGCCTTCGGCGGCGGCCTCACCTGGGGGGCGGTGGTGATGCGCTGGTGAGCGCCGGCCGGGAGAGCGCGCCGGATCGACCCAGCCGGGGAGGCTGGCGGACCGGGTCGATCGACGCCAGCGCGCCGCACGCGGCGGCGAGGGGGATCGGGGCGGATCGTGGTCCGTGGTTCGTTCCCTGGGAGGCTGGCGGAGTGGGTCGATCCACTGCAGCGCGCGGGCCCATGGCCGGGGCGTGGCCCCGGACTCGTGGCCCCGGACTCGTGGGCCGTTCTTCGTCGCATCGCCCCACGTAGCGCCACGAACCGCTCCCGATCCGGGCCCACGCCCGCTTTCTTCTCGCCACGATCGCCAAAGTTCGACAGACTCCCCCGCCGCACCCGCGTACCCCCCGACCTCGGACCCCACCCGACCATGGATGCACTCCTCTTCCCCGGCCAAGGCGCCCAGGCGGTGGGCATGGGCCAGCCCCTCGCTGCCACCTTCCCCGCCGCCCGTGACACCTTCGCCGAGGCGAACGACGCCCTCGGCTTCGACCTCACCCGCCTCTGCTTCGAGGGGCCGGTGGAGGAGCTCGCGCGCACCGACAACACCCAGCCGGCGATCCTCACCTGCTCCATCGCCGCCTACCGCGCCTTCCAGGCGGCGGGGGGCGAGGTGGCCTGTCGCTTCGTCGCCGGCCACAGCCTCGGCGAGCTCACCGCCTTGGTGGCCGCCGGCGCCCTCACCTTTGCTGACGGGGTGCGCCTGGTGCGTGCCCGTGGCCGCTTCATGAGCGAGGCGGTCGCCCCCGGCGCGGGGGCGATGGCGGCGGTGATCGGCCTCGACCGGCGGGCGGTGGAGGCGGTGTGCGACGGCGTCGCCGGCGAGGTCTGGCCGGCGAACTTCAACTCCCCCGAGCAAACGGTGATCGCCGGCCGCGCCGCGGCGGTCGCGGCGGCCTGCACCGCGGCACTGGCCGCCGGCGCGAAGAAGGCGCTCCCCCTGCAGGTCTCCGGCCCCTTCCACACCCCGCTCATGGCGCCCGCCGGCGAGAAGCTCGCCGCCACCCTCGCCGAGATCGACTTCCGCCCGCCGTGCTGTCCCCTGCTCAACAACGCCGAGGCGTCGCCGCTCACCGACCCGGAGGCGATCCGCGCCTCCCTGGTCCGCCAGATCTCCTCGCCGCTTTTGTGGGTCGAGTCGGTCCAGCGGCTGGCGAATGAGGGGGTGACCCGTGGCTACGAGTTCGGCCCCGGCCGGGTACTCGCCGGCCTGATCCGCCGCATCGACTCACGCATCCAGACGGTCTCCGTCTCCGACCCGGCGAGTCTGGACAAGGCCCTCGCCGGGTAGGAACTTCGCCCGACCCTGGTCGCTCCCCGACCGCGGACTGCTGATCGCTGATGGCTTACCCCCGGCCCCGGGCCGGCGAACCAAGGAGCCCCCATGTCCCTCCATGATCGTGTCGCTTTGGTCACCGGCGCGGGCCGCGGTATCGGCCGGGCGATCGCCGATCGCCTCGCCGACGGCGGCTGCCGGGTGGTGGTCGCCGACGTGGACGGGGCCAGCGCCGAGCAGGCGGCGGCGGAGATCGGCGTCGCCTACGAGACCGAGACCCTCGGGGTCGGCGCGAACGTCGCCGACGCGACCTCCGTGAAGCAGATGGTGGAGGCGGCGGTGGCCGCCTTCGGCTCCGTCGACATCCTGGTGAACAACGCCGGGATCACCCGCGACGGCCTGCTGTTGCGGATGAAGGAGGCGGACTGGGACCAGGTCCTGGCGGTGAACCTGAAGGGTGCCTTCCTCTGCACCCAACAGGCGGCCCGCCTCATGGCAAAGGGGCGGTGGGGACGGATCGTCAACATCGCCTCCATCGTCGGGGCCATGGGCAACATTGGCCAGGCGAACTACGTCGCCGCCAAGGCGGGGCTGATCGGCCTGACCAAGACCGTGGCGCGCGAGTACGCCAGCCGCGGGATCACCTGCAACGCGGTCGCCCCCGGCTTCATCGACACGGCGATGACCCAGGCGCTGACCGAGGAGATCCGCGCCGCGCTGTTGGCGCAGATCCCCATGCAGCGCCTCGGCAGCCCCGAGGACGTGGCCACCACCGTCGCCTTCCTCGCCAGCGAGGCGGCAGGCTACGTCACCGGCCAGGTGGTGCACGTCAACGGCGGCATGTACATGTAGAAGACGGCGGCGCCGGCCACGCCACCTTTGCACCCCGTCCTCGGCCTGGGGCCTCAACGTATGGCCACTCACGCCTCGCCGCCCGGCCTGCGGGCCGGGGCAAATCGGGCGTACTTGGCGCGGCCTACTAAAGGGCGCATGGGGTGCTTTCTGGAGACGACAGCGCCCCGGCCCGCCACACCATCCTTCGCTCGCATCCCGTCGGGGATCCTCAACGTATGGCCACTCACGCCTCGCCGCCCGGCCTGCGGGCCGGGGCAAATCGGGAGGCGGCCTGCTGCGGCCAGAGGGGGGGAGCGAAGCCGGCGGGCCACGTCCCTGCGCGGCCCCTGCACCGCGGGCCGTTGGGCGCGGTCGACCTTCACGGTGGGTCGCTTCCCGCCACCCTTAGGATGCGCCACCCGCCAACGCAGACCGAGCCGGCCCTTTGGGGGAAGTTGGATCGGCGGGGGCGGGTGGGGCGCTGGCCGGGGGAGGGGGGGGCGATCGCCGGCGGCGCGCGCGCCGTGGTTCAAACCGGATTGACCCTCCATCGTCCCGCCTTTACCCTCCCCGGCGCTGCCGTAAACCCATCGCCGTGCGCGGAGAAGAACCTCATGGAAGACAAGGTAAAGTCCATCATCGCGGAACAACTTGGTGTCGACATCGAACAGGTGAAGCCGCAGACCTCGTTTGTCGACGACCTCGGCGCCGACTCCCTCGACACCGTGGAGTTGGTGATGGCCCTGGAGGAGGAGTTCGGGATCGAGATCCCGGACGAGGAGGCGGAGAAGATCACCACCGTCCAGGACGCGATCGACTACGTCGCCGCCCACAAGGGTGACGAGTAGGGTGTAGCTCATGCGTCGCCGTGTCGCCGTCACCGGCCTCGGCATCGTCTCCCCGGTAGGTATCGGGGTGACGGCGTCGTGGGCCGCCCTCCTCGCCGGCCAGAGTGGCATCGGTCGGGTCACGCGCATCGACCCGGCGGACTACCCGTGCCAGATCGCCGGCGAGGTGAAGGGGTTTGACCCAGACCTCTACTTCCCGAAGCGGGAGCAGAAGAAGGTCGACCTGTTCATCCAGTACGGCATGGCGGCGGCGATCGAGGCGATGGCGGACGCTGGCCTCACCCTTGAAGGGGAGTTGGCGGACCGCGCCGGGGTGTGCGTCGGGGCGGGGATCGGCGGCCTGGCCACCATCGAGCACTACGGCCACGTGGTCCACACCGAGGGGCCGCGGCGCATCACCCCGTTCTTCATCCCCATGTCGATCATCAACCTGGTGGCGGGCCACATCTCGATCCGCTTCAACGCCCGCGGCCCGAACCTTTCGCCGGTGACCGCGTGCGCCACCGGCACCCACGCGATCGGTGACGGCGCCCGGCTGATCCAGTACGGCGACGCGGACGTGATGATCTGCGGCGGGGCGGAGGCGCCGGTCTGTCGCCTCGGCCTCGGCGGCTTTGGTGCGATGAAGGCCCTTTCCACCCGCAACGACCAACCGGAGCGGGCGAGCCGCCCGTTCGACGCTGAGCGCGACGGCTTCGTCATGGGCGAGGGCGCCGGGGTTTTGGTCCTCGAGGAGATGGACCACGCCAAGGCGCGCGGCGCGCGGATCTACGCCGAGGTGGCCGGCTACGGGATGAGCGGCGATGCCTACCACATCACCTCCCCGGCGCCCGACGGCGAGGGCGCCCAGCGCTGCCTGCGCGCGACCCTGCGCGACGGCAACCTCGACCCGGCGGTGGTGACCTACATCAACGCCCACGGCACCTCCACCCAGGCGAACGACAAAAACGAGACGCGCGCCATTCGCGCCGTCTTCGGCAGCTCAGCGGATCGGCTGGTGGTGTCGTCGACGAAGTCGATGACCGGCCACCTCCTCGGCGCCGCCGGCGGCATCGAGGGGGTGATCCTCGCCAAGGCGATCGCCGAGGGGCAGGTCCCGCCGACGATCAACTACGAACACCCCGACCCCGAGTGCAATCTCGACTACTGCCCGAACGAGGCGCGTGACCTCGCCATCGAGGTCGGCATCAGCAACTCCTTCGGCTTCGGCGGCACCAACGCCTGCGTCGCCCTGCGCCGGGTGTGAGGGTTGTCTGGAGGCGGAGCGCGCGGCGGTGACCCCCCCCACGCGACGGCTCGAGGAGCGACTCGGCCACCACTTCCGCGACCCGCAGTTGTTGGTGCGCGCCCTCACCCACCGCTCCGCAGCCCGCGAACGGCAACTCGCGCCGGACGAGACGAACGAGCGGCTCGAGTTCCTCGGCGACGCGGTGATCCAGCTCATCGTCTCCGACCTCCTCGTCGCCCGCCATGGCCACGCCAGCGAGGGCGAGCTGTCGCGCTGGCGCTCTAGGCTCGTCTGTCAGGCCAGCCTGGCGGCGGCGGCCACCACCCTCGGCCTCGGCGACGAACTTGTCCTCGGCGCGGGCGAGGCGCGCAGCGGCGGGCGCGAGAAGGGGTCGCTCCTGTGCGCGGTCTACGAGGCGGTGGTCGGCGCCCTCTACCTCGATGGCCACATGGAGGCGGCGCGCCGCCTGGTCCTCCAGCACCTCGCCTCCCCCGCTGCCGACCCCGAGGTGACCGCAAGCGGCTGGGACACGAAGGGACGGCTGCAGGAAATCACCCAGGGCCGCTACCACCTCCTACCGCGCTATGAGGTGGTCGAGGCGAGCGGCCCGGACCACGCCCCGCACTTCCGGGTGGCCGTGTGGCTAGGTGCCCGCCACCTCGCCGACGGCGCGGCGGGGAGCAAAAAGGGGGCGGAGCAGGAGGCGGCCGCCCGTGCTTTGGAGGTGCTGGCCGAGGAGCGGTAACGAAGCGCACCCGGAAGCAGCGTGACCGGTACGCCCAGGCGAAGGGGGTCGTCCTTCCGCAACGCGGGCCCGCCACCCACCGTGGAGCCGGCCGACCCGTCCAACGAGGCCACGGCCGGCCGCCGCGGGTGGCAGAGCAAGCGCGGACGATCCCCACAGCGCCCCGCGGGTAGGGCAATCCTCAGCCGGTGAACAGCGACGCGGCGCCCTCGCGTGACGCCTCGAGGTGGGCGGAGAGGGTCTTGAGGCCATCCTGCGAAATCCCGAGGGCACGGCACGCCGCCTCGTCGACCTTCGCCGGGTGGCCGAGGCGCTGGGCAAAGGGGATCTCGGTGAGGGAGTCGCCCACGTGCAAGAGGATCACCAAAGGCGGCGTCCCCTCCTCCACCGGGGTGTGGTGAAGGGCGATCTGCTCCGCCGTGTCCGCCGGCAGGTTCCACGCCTGGAGGATCTTGGCGCCGAGAACACAGTGGTCGATGCCGAAGAGGTCGCGCTCCGCCTGCTCCTGGGCCATGCCGCCGCGCAAGGCGGCGGCAAAGAGGTCACGATGCTCCTTCACCAGGGGATCGAGGAGGAGCATGCCGATGTCGTGCAGCAGACCGAGGGTGAATGCCTCGTCCTTGAGGGTGGGGATGTAGTGCTCGGCGAGGAGTTGGCAGGCGGTGGCGGTGGCGAGGGAGTGCTCGGAAAAGACCGCCGCCGACATGCCGTAGCCGAAGAGCCCCTGGCTGGTGCGGGAGTGCAGCTCGAAGCCGAGGACCATCTGGCGGATCACTCGCAGCCCCATGAGCGACACCGCCTGGTGGACATTGCGCACCTCCACCCGCACCCCGTAGAGCGGCGAGTTCACCCACTTCAGCGCCAGGGCGGCGAGGGCCGGCTCGTGGGTGATGACCTTGGAGATCTCCACCACGTCGGCGCGGTCCGGCGGCAGGCTGGTGAGGATCAACAACCGCTGGGTCGCCGCCGGCAACGGGGGCAGGGAGTCGACCTGGGCGATGACGTCTTCGGCATTGGCGACCGGGGGCATGGAGCGCGCTCCGGAAAGGGGTAAGCAGTTCTCTTCTGCATCGGCACAGCGCGACCCCAAGTCAAGCCGTACCCCGAACGATCCTCGCCACCGGCCGCCGACCCCCCCCCTACCCCAGCCAAGCGCCACCCCGGCGGGCGGCGCGCCCCCTTACGCCTCGATGCCGTACGCCTTGAGCTTGCGATAGAGGGTGGCGCGGCTGATCTGCAGCCGGTTGGCGGTGACCGTGACGTTGCCGGCGGCGATGTTGAGGGCGTGGCGAATGATCCGCTCCTCCACCACCTCGAAGGGAAGGATGTCCTCCTTCGGCAACAAATCGACGATCGACTCGGCAGCCAACAGGCTCGGCGCCGGCCCGGTGGTGAGGCCGTGCTGGAGGGCGGGGAGGTCGTCGCAGGTGATCTCCTCGGTGGTGGCGAGCAACGCCGCGCGGGCGATGACGTTCTCCATCTCGCGGACATTGCCCGGCCAGCCGTAGGCGACCAGCGCCTCCATTGCCCGGTCCGTGAAGCCGGTGAGCCGCTTGTTGCAATCGCCGGCCGACTGCTCGAGGAAGTGGTGGGCGAGGAGGGGGATGTCGTCGCGCCGCTCGCGCAACGGCGGCACATCAATGGGGAAGGCGGCGATGCGGTAGTAGAGGTCCTCGCGGAACTTGCCCTCCTTGATCAGCTCCTCGAGGTTCCGGTTGGTAGCGGCGAGGACTCTCACGTTGACCGGGATGGTGGTGTGGCCGCCGACTCGCTCCACCTCACGCTGCTGCAAGACGCGCAGGATCTTCGCCTGCAACGCCAGGTCCATCTCGCCGATCTCGTCGAGGAAGATGGTGCCGCCGTTCGCCTGCTCGAACTTCCCCACCCGCTGCGCCACCGCCCCGGAAAACGAGCCGCGCTCGTGGCCAAACAGCTCGCTCTCCAGCAGGTTCTCCGGGATGGCCGCGCAGTTGACCGTGATGAAGGGGCCATCCTTGCGCTTGCCACGGTAGTGGATGGCGCGGGCGATCAGCTCCTTGCCGGTGCCGCTCTCGCCGGTGACCAACACGGTGATATCCACCTCCAACACCTTCGCCACCAGGCCGCACACCTGCTTGATCCCGCGCGACTTCCCAATCACGTTGTCGAATCGGAACTTTTCCGCGACCTCCGAGCGCAGGTGCTCCACCTGGCGGCTGAGGGAGAGGGTCTGGAGGGCGTTGCGTATGGTGATCTGCAGCCGGTCCATGTCGAACGGCTTGGAGAGGAAGTCGTGCGCCCCCTCCTTCATGCACGCCACCGCCGTGTCGATGGTCGCCTTGGCGGTGAGCATGATCACCATCAGCGGCCGCTCCGCCGCCTTCAGGCGGCGCAGGACCTCCATCCCGTCCATCTCCGGCATCATGATGTCGAGGAGGACCACGTCCACCGGCTCCGCCTCGAGAAGCTCCAGCCCCTCGCGGCCGTTGCTGGCGGAGTAGACCGTGTAGCCCACCTTCTCCAGGTTGTGCTTGAGCAGTTTGACGATGAGGGGCTCGTCGTCGACAACCAAGATTCGACCTGCCGTCTCCATTTCGGACTCCTTGGAAATCTAGTGCGCTTCCGCCACCGGCGGCGGCTCGACCTGCAAAGGCAGGCTGAAGCGGATACAGGCGCCGCCACCCACCCCCTCCTCCACCCAAACCCGGCCGCCGTGCGCCTCGACGATCTCGCGCACGATTGCCAGGCCGAGGCCGGTCCCCTGGGTCGCCTTGTCCTTCGTGCGCACCTGGAAGAAGCGGTCGAAGACCCGCTCCCGCAGCTCCGGCGGGATCCCCGGCCCCTGATCGGAGACCGACACCACCGCCTCGCCGTCCCCCACCTCGGCGCATACCACCACGGTGGAGCCGAGCGGCGCGAACTTGATCGCGTTGCCGAGGAGGTTCACCAACACCTGGCGAATCCGGTCCTCGTCCAGCTCCACCTCGTGGAGCCCCTCGGCCACCGCCACGTCGAGCTTCAACTGGCGCTCCTCCGCCACCTTGATCAACCCCTCCACCGCGGTCGGGATGAGCTTGCGCAGGTCCACCGGGATGCGATGGAGGGTGAACGACCCCTGCTCGGCGCGGGAGAGCTCCAGGAGGTTGTCGATCAGGCGGGTGAGGCGGCTACCCTCGGAGACGATGATCTGAAGGAACTCGTTGCGCGTTCCGTCGTCCATCTCCGGATCGCGGAGGATGGTCGAGGCGAAGCCGTTGATCGACACCAACGGCGTGCGCAGCTCGTGGGAGACGTGCGAGACGAACTCGTTGCGCGTCCGCTCCGCCTCCACCAAGCGGGTGGTCTCCTGGAGGAGCAAGACGGTCCCGCGGTTCCCCTTTCCCTGCGGGTCGTAGATGCGCGCCAGGTTGATGCGGAAGGTGCGGCCGCCGGCGGCGATCGTCTCCTCCAGGGCGGTGCCGCCTTGGCCGTGCAGCCTGGGCAGCAGGGTCGCCGCTTGCTCGAGAATCGGGTTGCCGCACTCCCTGAGGTTGCACCCCACGAGATCGGGCGCCTCCCGCCCGACGATCGCCTCCGCGGCCCCGTTCACCAGGGAGATCTCGCCATCCGACCGGCAGACCACCACCCCCTCCCCCATCGAGCGGAGGATGAAGGCAAGCTTGTTGCGCCCCTCGTCCACCGCCCGAGTGACCGCCTGAATCTCGCGGTTCGCCTCCTCCAACCGCCGGTTGCGCTCCGCCAACCGCTGCAGGAGGCAGCGCGTCTCCAAAGCGATGGAGAGCTGGTGGGCGATGGTGGTGAGGAGCTCCACGTCCGCCTCGGCAAACTCCGGGGCGCCGCGCCGGCTGCTCACGTGGAGGATCCCCACGGTGGTCTCGCGGACGTTGATCGGCACCGAGACGAAGCTGGCGGAGGCATAGTCCGCAGCGTGGTCGGAGAGGTCGAACCGCTCGTCGGTGGCCAGGTCGCGAACCACCAGCCGCTCGCCGGATTCGACCACGTAGCCGGAGATGCCGTGGCCGTCGAGCACCGGCCCACTGGCGTACGCCGCCTCGGGCAGGCCGCGTCCCGCCACCAGCGCCATCTCCCCTTCCAAATGGTCACCGCGCAAAAACAGCGACACCCGCTCCACCCGCATCAGCCGGGCGATCGGCTCCACCAAGGCGCGGCAGAGGATCTCCGGATCCTCCTCGCGCTGGATCCGCTCGCTCACCTCGGCGAGCAGCCGCACCTGTTCCAGCCGCTCCGTCAGGGTCCGGCGCGAGCGCTCCAAGCTCAGGTGGATGTGGCTCACCTTCAGGTTCGACTCCACCAACCGGCGGGTGTGATCAGCGGGCAGATCCAGCTCCAGTCCGAGGTCCACGGCCGCCTCCTGGACCGCCGACGCCATCCCCGCCACCACCTCCTCCAGGACCTGCGGCGAAAGGCCGAGAAGCCGCCGCCCGAAACGTTCGATGGCGTACAGGTTGGTGTGGTCTCCCGTGCCGTCGCCGTAGAACAGTGCGGCGAGGCGGTTCGCCACGCTCACCGCCGCCAAGACTCCCGCCTGCGGGTGGTCGGCGGGCGGCCCCGGGTGGTGGAAGCGCGCCGCGTCCGCCACCACCGCGGGTAGCCCCCAGGCCGCCAGCGCCTGGGCGCCCACCTCGGCGTGGTCGATCCCGCACGCCGCCGCCTCCCGCGGCCGCGCACCGCGCACCCCGCCCGCCGCGTGCGCCTCGGTAAGGCGATCGGGGAGGGCGGCGTAGAGGACCCGCCGGCCGAGGTCGTGGAGGAGGCCAGCGGCGTAGGCCACCTCCTCCCCCTCCTCCCCCCGCCACATCATCAGTCGCCGTGCCGCCACCGCGCAGCCGTAGGCGTGGCGCCACTCGCTGAGCATCGGGACCACCCCCGCCTCCGTCGCAGGCAACCCATCGAGGAGGGGGGAGAGGGCGGCGCACCGCTCCGCCGTCAGCACCTCGGGCCAGCGGGCGAGGGAGGCCTCCCGCCCCCCCGCCTGCCAGGCGAGGCAAAACAGGATCGGATCTGCCGCCACCGGCGCCAGGCGCGCCGGACTCCCCGCGAGCCACGCCCGGCACGCCGCCTGGACCGGAGCGGCCACGGCCAGCGCGGTGGGGGCACAGAGAGACAGCGGCGGGGAGGTGAGGGCCATGGAATCGAGGCGCGGGGCGGGCGGTGCCACCAAGGAGCCGTCCACCCTCTTCGGTGGCCGACTGTATCAGATTGAGACACCGGCCAACTGCCCCGCGGATCGCTCCCCGCACCCCGCAAGACCCCCTCTCCCCGACCACCGCGACCCCCGGCGCACCCTTCGCCCCCCTTCGAATCGGGCCGGAGGGGCAAGGGAAGGCCCACCCCCCCCCCTCGCCTCCAACCCGCCGGGCCCCCCTCTCCATGGAGGATGGCGATGGCGGAGAAGCCGTACCC
>Ga0210039_1000113_pt1 | contig 90750 bp, 86 predicted proteins | sample CryGeyCG2114_250_3_FD_185460 | JGI IMG/M metagenome (GOLD analysis project Ga0210039, IMG submission 185460) | Groundwater microbial communities from aquifer - Crystal Geyser CG17_big_fil_post_rev_8/21/14_2.50 (SPAdes) (version 2) | ecosystem: Environmental > Aquatic > Deep subsurface >...
TGAAACCTAAGCAATTAGTCAGTGTGGCCAGTATGCCCATGCGAGAGTGAGTTATTTCCAGGCACCTAATTGACTTGAAAGAGTCGTGAAACAGCCCGCTATTATGTAGCGGGCTTTTTTACGTCTGCAATTTGTGGCTGAAAGCCGTTCTTGGACCTAAACCATTGACCCGTGTGGATGATATGCCCATGCGAGAGTCGGTCATTTCCAGGCGCTAAATGCTACAGCAAGGCCACTCTACTCGAGTGGCCTTTTTGTTTTGTGCTTTAAACCTAAGCAATTAGTCAGTGTGGCCAGTATGCCCATGCGAAAGTGAGTTATTTCTAGGCGCCTATTTGACTTGAAAGAGTCGTGAAACAGCCCGCTATTATGTAGCGGGCTTTTTTACGTCTTTAATTTGTGCTTGAGAGCCGTTCTTGGACCTAAGCCATTAGCCTGTGTGGTTGATATGCTCATGCGAGTGTCCGTAATTTTACGTCTATAGTTAAAATGTTTTGAGTTATCTGTTGTTTACCTGTGCACATTAAGTAAAACATTATTGCTGTATGATCGATATGCTCAGATGAGAGATGATGGCTGTACGCTACAAACTGATGTATCAGGCTTTTGCTCTAACTGACTAACATTGAACCTTAGTTAACCTAAATAACTTATTGTCTACTTGTTCACATTTGGCTGTTAGATGGTTAATCTAGTCATCTAATTGTTTTGCAGTTTGATTAGATAAAGCTTAGCGTTATGCAATAAGTTGTTTCGTTTGATTTATTTTAGAGTACGTTACACCAATAATATCCTGAGTGTTTATTGTCATGGCGCATGTTTTATCTAGGTAAATAAAATTACACTTACAGCATAAACAAGGTAGAGTATGTAGATCGATTTAAAGCTCCTAATAAATCAATAGTTTTTTATTTTGTATATGTTATTCGTCTTCATAACTATTGCTTTACTTGTTGATAAGATAACCGTTAGCGTATCTTCATATATTTAATTGGGTGGGTTTATTTTGCCTCGTTTGCCAAAAATTTCTCTGTCTATAATTGTCCCTGTGTGTGTTTTCACCCTCTACTTCGGCTTAGTATCTGGAGAGTATTTTTATGAGCATGCTGAGCTAAATGATCAGTTGGCATTAAGACAATCAGAGCAAATACAGAAAGACTTATTCAGAATGCGTCATGTGGTTGAATCTTCAATATTGATGCAAGATCCTGAACGGATAGAGCAGGAGGTTGCGTTAGTTTCAACCGATCAGAATATGATGGTCTATGTGATCCTTGATTCAGATAGTAAGATTCAATTTGCGAATCATATTATTTGGCGAGAAAGTAATGCTACCAATGTGTTAGAAGGTTATTCTGCTGATTTGCATAGAAGTGTTGTCAGCAATAATAAATCTTATTTGAAGGTTAACTTTGATCGTCTATCTATCCAAGCCTACTACCCTGTTAATGCGAATTCACGTTACAGTTATTCAAACTCCGTTGAACTGATTTACTTAGAATATGACATCGCTAATATATTAGCTGAAGCTGTTGATAGTCTCTTAAAGCGTTTTATGGAGATATGGGGCATAGGCGCTTTGTTACTGTCGTTATTTTGCGTGATGTTGCACTATTTGCTTATTCGGCCATTGAGCCAATTAAGCCAAGCCGCCAAAAACCTTGATTCACCTGACTTCAATACTGATATTGTGTGTGCATCAACTGAGTTGGTTAACTTACGAGATTATCTAAATCAAGTTAATGGGCGACTATCTCGAAGTAAGAAGCGTCTTAATGATGCTGAGCAACGCTGGCTATTTGCTGTTGAGGGGGCTCGTAATGGTATTTGGGATTGGTGTATTTCTACTGGTGATGTGTTCGTTTCTGATCGTTGGAAAGATATCATAGGCTATCAGCCTTATGAGCTCGATAATGATTATTCTGTGTGGGAATCTCGTTTACATCGCGATGATAAAGCACAGGTTTTAAATACACTACAGAATTACATTCAGAATCAACATGAATATTATGAGAGTGTTTACCGTTTGCGCCATAAAGATGGCCGTTATATTTGGATTCTTGATCGTGGGAAAATTGTTGAGTGGGATGAACTCGGTCGGCCACTGCGTATTATTGGTACGATAACAGATGTTTCTGATGATGTTAAAAATCAATCAATTACCAATGAAAAACAAAGTCATAGCGGCCTTACGGATATCATTAATCGTGACCTATTAGCTGATCAACTGTTCGACCTACAAGTTTTCAGTCGTGAAACTGGCCAGTTCTCTGCACTGTTGATGATTAATTTAGATAATTTTAAATTAATTAATGATGGCTTGGGACGCCAGCTTGGTGACCGATTATTAATGCAGATAGCGGCAAGGTTATCAGCTACTTTTTCCAGTGTTGGCCAAGTTGCACGCCTTGGCGCTGATGAATTTGTCTTTTTAGTCAAAAACTTTGGTAATGATATCGATCAAGCAAATAAGCGTGCGCTAGCATTGGCAAGCGAAGTTAGACAGTTGATTGGGCGTAGTTTTACTATTTCAGATCAAAATTTATCCATTACTGCTCGGATTGGATTAGTCGTTTTTGATGGTATTGAGTCCTTAGAGCCGCAAGTATTACTGGCTCGTGTCGACAGCGCTTTAGAACAAGCAAAAGAGAGCCGTTCTAATGGTTGTGCTATTTATCAATCTGAATCTGTTCAGCATCAGGTTCAACCATTTAAATTACAAAACGAATTGAAACTTGCGATTCATAATCAGCAAATGTCATTAGTCTATCAACCTGTTGTCGATCAAGCTGGACAGCTCAATAGTGTAGAAGTCTTGATGCGTTGGTATCATCCGCAGTATGGCTACATTAGCCCACGCAAGTTTATTACATCTGCTGAGTTGTCTGACTGTATCTTTGAGTTAGAGTTGTGGGCGTTAGATCAAGTTTGTGAAATGATTAAAACACTTCAACAAGCTAATGCAACTATTCCCATAATGTCGTTAAATATATCTTCACGCCATTTTCATCAAGATCACTTTGCTAATGTGATAATGAATCGAATTAACGCAGCACAAATATCTCCATCGTTACTTCAATTTGAGTTAGCGGCAGATGTGTTTGTGGTAAATGCGAGTGTCGCTAAAAACAAAATTGCTGAGTTACAACGATTTGGTATCAATATTGCGATGGATAATTTTGGCAGCGGATCTTGTGCTGTTTATTTGCTGCAAGGTATTCGTTTTTCACAAGTGAAACTAGCAGCCGTTTACCTTGAAGACATTGAATTTAACCCTGAAACCTTCAATATTGTTAATGCTATTATTGAGTTTGCAGCTAAATTAAATTTCCCTGTTGTGGCTAAACAGGTGGAGAATAAGCAGCAACTTAATTTATTAACACACGCAAAATGTACTTGGTTCCAAGGTTATATTATTAGTAGGCCATTAGATAATGACGACATCATTCAATTGATTAAGACTCAGCTATCTTTGAGTGTTGTGCCATAAAATCGATAGCATAAGAAAGCGCAATATTACGCATTTTATCACTCTCAATAAACACCTCGTGATACGCGCCTTCAATGACGACTTTATGACAATGATTACTGAGTGTTTGATTTTGTGACTCGTTACATACAATCCTATCTTTCTCAGCTTGCAAGATTAATATCGGGGTTTGGCTGTTTTTAGCATAGCTAATCGTGCTCTGCGCCGCATTCATTGCTTCAAGTAACCAATGATTCGTGGGCGAGCCCAATTGCACCTGAGGATTTTCCTCAAACACGTTGCGATAGTGCTGGTAGCGATATTGGCTATGAGTGAGAAGATTTCGCTTAAAGCTATCGGGTTTGTAATGAGTACCACCAAGCACAAACGTACTGTGCACTTTACCTGCTTCAAGGCGATTGTTATCAAGTTTTTGAGCTAACCAATGGACAAGTGATTTCGCAAACGGTAACCGTATACCAAACATTGGTGCTGAAAATACCGCTGCTGCAAATGTTTGTGGGTATTGATTAAGGTAATCACTTGCGATGGTACAGCCCATTGAGTGGGCGATACAAAATAACTCATCATGCTGTTGTGGACTAACTATTTGCTCGATAAATTGAGCCAAGTCAGCAGTGTAATCGCTAAAGTTTTCTACATAACCCTGAAATGGATTATGGGTGAGTCTATCTGATAAGCCTTGGCCTCGATGATCTAAAGCGTAAACGCTGAATCCTTGTTGATACAAATCAAACATCAATTCTTGATACTTTAAATAAGATTCAACTCTGCCATTGCTGATCACGATAGCGCGTTGCTTATTGGGGTGTTCGATCATTGCATAGGCAATGTTTATATTATCAGGAGTACAGAAACTCGATTGCTGTACTTGCTGCCAAAAGTGTCGCTGTTCGCTGGTATCGAGTTTTAATTCTGATGAAAATTTCATGTAATGCATTGTGATTAAGCCAGTATGTTTGAATCTAAAATAATATTTAATTTCTGAGTGTTTGTTTAATTTATACCTTGCTTGTCTCTTCTATCTTCGCCTGCTGGCGAGTGATAAACTCATCAACCATTTGCTCTAGTACCGTCATTGGGATGGAGCCATTTTCTAAAATAGCATCATGGAACTTTCTGATATCAAAATCCTTTCCTAATGCTTTCTCAGCTTTGGCGCGCAAGCGTTTTATGGTTAATTCACCAATTTTGTATGATAGCGCTTGGCCCGGCCAAGAAATATAGCGATCGATTTCCGTGGTGACGTTGTGCATTGAAAGGGCTGTATTACTGGCCATAAAGTCGATCGCCTGCTGGCGACTCCAACCTTTAGCGTGCATGCCTGTATCAACGACTAGTCGCGCTGCCCGCCACATTTCATAGGTTAAACGGCCAAAGTTGCTATAAGGGTCTCGATAAAACCCTGCTTCAACACCTAAATATTCTGAGTATAAACCCCAACCTTCACCAAATGCAGAGATGTAACTGTAACGTCTAAAATTGGGTAAGTCAGTGAGCTCTTTATTGAGTGAAATTTGCAAATGATGCCCTGGAACGGCTTCATGTAACGTTAATGCTTCTAGCTCGTAAAGTGGTCGTTTATCCAAGGCATAAGTATTGACCCAATAATAGCCGGGCTCGTCGTCACGGTTTGAGCCAGAGTAGCGCCCAGTAGTATATTTAGGTGCTATTTCTGCGGGCACTGGCGCAATACCATAAGGGGTGCGGGGTAATTTTCCAAAATACTTAGGCAATATGGCATCGGCTTTTTTGGCAATAAACGCTGCTTCTTTAAGTAGCTCATCTGCCGTTTTGGGATAGAACTGTGGGTCGGTGCGTAAGAATGCTAAAAATTCAGCAAAACTGCCCTGAAAGCCAACATCTTTAATGACTTGCTCCATTTCTGCTCTTATTCGCGCGACTTCTTGCAATCCAAGTTGGTGGACTTCATCTGCTGTCATAGGCAGTGTGGTGTAATATTCCACTCTGTTTTGATAAAAAGCTTTACCATCCGGTAAGGCGGAGGCGGCAATATCTACCCGTGCATTGGGAATATATTCTTGAGTCATAAAATCATAAAACTGCTGATAAAGTGGCAGTACAATTTGCTCAACAGTTTCCCGACCTTGTTTGGTTAACGCTTGCTTTTCTACTGCGCTAAAATACTCTGGATAGTGGGTAAACGGCGTAAAGTAACCACTGGCCTCAACAGGCACAATAAACGCGCTAATGCTGTCTTCAAAACCATTTAAGGTGATTTTTGCTGGGGTGATGCCATTGGCTAAGCCTTGTTTGAGCCAGTATGTTTGCTGAGCAAAATAGCGCGGTAGTTGTTTAAGTTTGGCTAAATAATGCTGATAGTCCTCAACACTACTGAAACGCGCTTTAGCAATCGATGCGATGTAAGCATGGAAACCACTTTCAGCCGTAATAGGTAAATAGTGGTCATGAAAATGATACATATCGACGTCATTTTGTAGCTGGTCTTGCAAAATTTTGGCATTGATGACATCAGATTTTGATAACTGTGTTCGATCAAGTTGTTTGAGTGTATTGAGAATTTCGACAGTCTGTTGGTTTTTTTTTGCTAAGGTTTCTGCAGATAAATCGTCAAGCTTTCCTGCTGCTGTCGCATCACCTAAACTGGCGGCTAACTCTGGAGAATAGGCTAAATTAAGAGCCCAACTCTGGTCTATAATCACTTGCAAATCTGGCGCTATCAGTGTCTGTTGGCCTACGATTGATTCATTAACTTGAGTCGTCGGCGTATAGCTATTACAAGCCGATAAACTTAACATTATCAGTGCCGGTAGGATCAGTAAGCGCATCGATAGTCCTTGATGTTTTAATCTGTTTGTCAGCATTAGAGTATGCCCGATTTAAGCATAAAAAACACATCACAAATAAGTATGTTTTTTTGCTGTCATAGATTCCATATAAAAATATTGGTCATCAGAATTTATATCAATACATGTTAAACTTAGTGCTATTCTCTGACCGACAAAACTAAACTAACGGCAGGGTAAGTTTATAGGGGTTAATTATGATAGATAAAACCATTCCGCTGGTTGATTTGCATCGACATTTAGACGGCAATGTTAATGTAAAAACCATTTGGGAATTAGGCCATCAACACGGTATTCAGCTACCCGCTAATTCGCTTGAAGAGCTTGCGCCATTTGTGCAAATCCAAGGTAAAGAAAACAATCTAGTGGATTTTCTCAAGAAACTCGATTGGATGGTGGCAGTATTAGCTGATCTTGATGCTGTGAAACGTGTTGCCTATGAGAATGTTATTGATGCAGCATCACAAGGTTTAGATTACGCTGAGTTGCGTTTTAGTCCATATTACATGGCGATGAATCATAATTTGCCCATTGAAGGTGTCGTTGAAGCCGTTATCGATGGCGTACGTGCCGGTGTAAAAGAGCGTGATATTCAGATTAACCTGATCGGTATTATGTCGCGTTCATTTGGACAAGAAAAATGTCGCTTAGAGCTTGAAGGCATACTTGCTCATCGTGACAGCATTGTCGCGATGGACCTAGCCGGAGATGAACTTGGTTTTCCTGGCGACTTATTTACTGAGCACTTTAAGCGTGTTAGAGATGCAGGATTACACATTACTGCTCATGCTGGCGAAGCCGCGGGTGCTGAAAGTATGTGGCAAGCCATTAACGTTTTGGGTGCGACACGAATTGGTCATGGCGTGAATGCGATTCATGATCCTAAGTTGATGGAGTATTTGGCTAAGCATCGTATTGGAATTGAGTCATGCCCAACCAGCAACTTACATACGTCTACCGTTAAAGATTATGATGTTCATCCACTGCGTAAATTTATGGACGCAGGTGTATTGATTGGTCTTAATACCGATGACCCAGGTGTGAGCGCTATTGATATCGCGCATGAATATCGTGTGGTTCAATCTGAAATGGGTTTCAGCGATAGTCAACTGGCGACATTGCAACGCAATGGTGTTGAAATGGCCTTTATGTCTGACAGTGACCGCAAAGCGTTATACGCTAAAAAAGCTAAGTAAATAGCGAGTATGAATAAAAATAGCCAGCAAATGCTGGCTATTTTTGTATTCTACTTTGTATAAACAGTGAGTTAAATGACTCTTGAAAACTGCTGTTGACGGGCTTTTTGGCGATAATAGACATCAAAGCACATGCAAATATTACGAATAAGTAGCCGACCGGTCGGGCTTACTGTGAGCTTTCTGTCAGTAATATTGACGAGCTTATCATCGATAAACGTTTGTAATAGTTTGAGATCTTCCACAAAATATTCTTCAAAGTTTATCGCAAATTTCTGTTCAATTTTGGCCATGTCTAAATCAAAATGGCAGATAATTTGTTTAATTACCGCACGGCGAATTTCGTCATCGTGATTTAAACTACACCCTTTCCACAAAGCATGACCATTAGCATCAATCGCTTCGTAATATGGACGAATGTCTTTTTGGTTTTGGGCATAACAATCGCCAATTTGGCTAATAGATGACACACCTAAACCAAGTAAGTCACATTCTTCTTGGGTGGTATAACCTTGGAAATTACGATGTAATTTACCGGCATTTTGTAATTTTGCTAACTCATCATTGGGCTTAGCAAAATGATCCATACCAATAAATTGATAACCTGCTGCGGTTAACGATTCAATCGTTTGATGCAGCATATCTAATTTCTGTTGTGGCGATGGCATATCGACTTCTTTAATTTTACGCTGCGCCGCAAAACGCGATGGCAAGTGCGCATAGTTAAAGACAGATAGACGATCGGGAGAAAGCTCAATAATTCGGGCTATCGTTTTAGCAAACGTTTCGGGAGTTTGTAGCGGTAATCCATAAATTAAATCAACGTTAGTTGACACAAACCCGAGTTCTTTTGCTCTAGCCATTAAGTCGAAAATAAATTGTTCGTCTTGCTCACGGTTAACGGCAACCTGTACTGCTTTATTAAAATCTTGTACACCAATAGACACTCGGTTAAACCCAGCTTCTTTTAAGGTATCAAGCATGCTCAGCTCGATTTCTCTAGGGTCGACTTCAATAGAGTATTCACCCACATCTGCAAAATTAAAGTGTTCTTTAATCAGTGCGGTCAGTTTTAGAATTTGTTCAGGGTTTAAAAATGTAGGTGTACCGCCACCCCAATGCATTTGGGTTACGGTGTAATTTTTGAATAATGGTGCACGTTTAATAATTTCAGTGGCCAGATATTCAATGTATTGATCGGCTTTGTGTGCGTGGCGAGTAATAATTTTATTACAACCACAGTAATAGCAAAGCTTAGCGCAAAAAGGGATATGTACGTAAAGCGACAGTTTGTCTGATTTACTGTTTTGAATGGATGTCAGTAAATTCTGCTCAGTAAAGGCATCGTCAAACTCTAGTGCGGTCGGGTAAGAAGTATAACGGGGACCGCTGTAATTGTATTTTTCGATCATCGACTGATCCCAACTAATCTGAGTGGGCTGCTTCAAGGCGTGTCCTCCGGTGGTAAATTAGCAACAGGCGAATTATGCAATGTTCATGATCAAATAACCTTGATCTAGGTTGTAAAAATGAATGTTGCCTAGTGGAATAAAGGCACTTGAGCTAAGTCTTATATTGAATCTTAGTGGTAATGAGGGGTGGGTCACAGTTTGCGATAGCCAATGTGAGAGGTATTGAGCAGTAAGTCTGTCTTAAGGGTGAAGTTAACCTTACATTGGGATATCGGTAAGGTCAAAGGTGATGATTTTAGCCAACAGGTTTCATCTATTAGCCCTGTTGCGGTTAGTTAATACTAAAGTGCTGAGAACCTAAATTACGCGCTTTACCATCATATCTCACTTCAGTAAGTTGTACATTTCCGCTTTTATGTTTCAACACTATGCTGGTTGAACGAGTACCGTATTCTTCATGCTGGATAAAAATAGCAGACAATAGACGTTCCCATTCAAGGCTAATACCTGTTTGAGGTAAATCTTGATCCTTTGGTTGTGAGGTATCTCGCATGATAGCGAGTAATTGGTCTATGCAAGGTGTCTGCATTTGCTTGATATAGGTTTGCAGCTGTTGCTGGCCTTTAGCCATTTTAGGCCATATATCATCCAATGCGCCGTTACTTACCGCATGAAATCCAGGCTCGAGTTTAGTGGTAGTTGATGTTTTACTGTTAAAGCAGAGGAGTTGGTTGTGGTGTTCGAAGACTAAATTAAACGGATTATAATTAACCGAGTGTTCAGCTAGCCATTGACTATTAACGTGCTGTTTTGTTAGCGCATCAACCACTAATTCCCCACGACTACGAACGCCATTTTGCAGTTCAATGGAGCGAATATTGGTTATTCCTGCAAATTGGCCTTGCTCATTAATGCCTAACCAAGTGCCGCCAGCTTGCTTGTCTTGCCCAGCAATAATGGCAGGATGAGTTGGCCAGCGATACGCTGGTTCAGTCGCTCTGTGATGAAATTCGTCACGGTTTGCACAAATAATTAAGGGGTAGTCGGGATGCGCCTCAACGGCAATAAATAAAATACACATAGCGGCCCCCTTAAATATATTGTCATCATTAGCGACTAAATAGATTAATGATGATGTTTATGTGTCGATGCTGAGTCATGATGATGTGGCGCTTTAATGTCTGATGGATGGCCGTGATCATGTGAATGTGACACTGATTTGAGGTTAATCATCAAACGGCTTAAAAATTTGCGCGGCCCGAGCCTAAGTAAACTGGCACCAAACAATAAAACTATGGCCACTAAACCAATAATGTTAGCAGACTCTGGTAAGTGTAATGTTAATGTTGAACTCAATGTGAATTGGTCTGCCGCCATTAATCCTAGCAGTAAAATTCCGCCTAACATCAGCCCTTGTTTCCAATTCATTAACTTCAATTGACCAATACTAATTACTGGTGCGGCCAATAAAGTAAAGGCTACCGCAATTTGGCTCCAACCACTGTAAGCCAGAGATAAAGCCAAAATTACCGTGCCTAAATTACAAAAACGCATTGGTAAAAAGACTAACAATAAAATAAATACCTGCAATGCAGGGTTTGCTAGTGGTACAGATGGATGACCAATCAGATTTGCTAGTACTAAACTAAGAATTATCCAAGGCGCACTTCGGTCGACTAATTGACCAAAACCAAAACGCCATGGTGACTCTGATGCTGTTGGATGTGGGTCGGTTATCTCGACTTGTGCTAGGGTCATGAGTGCCCCTATCGCGAATAATCCCAGAGCTTGATAAAGCGCAAACCAAGGCCCTAATAATAAGATGGTAATTAATAATGCTTCCGGCCCCGCTAATCGCTGTAACCAACGTAGTCCCAAGGACGGATGAGAGGGGCGTAAACCAGATGCAAATCGAGCCGTAGCAATAAAATAGCTGCCTAATAAAATCGGTGAAATGGTCAGTAACCAACTCATAAATTGCTCTGAACCATGATTTTGATGAGCATGTTCATGGCCGCCAGTATCCATCAATAGCAGTAGCGCTAATAATCCTAAGCCTAATAAACTGCCAATACCGGCTTGGTATTGATATTTGCCCTGCTTGTCTTCTTGTTGATGACCATGAGGTTGATGTAATACCACGTGTAAAATTGAGCCGGTAACAAAGGCTTGCAAATAAACGGTATTTTCAAGGCTCAACTGGGCTAATAGGTGTTCACCTGCAAAGTAGCCGACGCTGGTTAATATCATCATTGCCGCTAATACAGCACTGGCCCATCGATTACCCACTTGTGGTTTGAGTAACCACCAAATGGCGACACCAACAGGTAAGCGATGCATGATCACGCCTAAGGCCAGCAGTGTTGAATTGCCATCCTGTTGCGCCAAGACCATGGCTCCGCCGTCGGTCACTGTGTGTAACAGGAGCCCGGCAATACCTAATGTGAGAGTGATGTTATGGGTGATATCTGAATAGCGATGAAACAGCTTTTCACTGGCTGTTGGTCCCCAAACGCCGAGCATGACAAACAATAGCGTGATGAACCCACCATGCTCCAATAGCTCAGGCAAAATATGGATGAGCACTAATCCGCCAAGAGAGACAAAAATGAACCCATCTAAGCCCTTTTGCAATCCGCTACCTGACGCGAAGAAGCGATAAAAAAGTGGCCCAAACAGCAGTGCAACACAACTAGCAATTAGATAGAGCATGTTATCCAGAAATCAATCGAAAAAAACAACGCAGTATATCATTTTAAACCAGTATTGTAGCGTGTGAATCTATTAAGCTGAGAAATTTACCTAAAGAGGGGGCTAATTTTGATCGCGTTTTTGGGCATGAGGTTGAAAAAGTTTTTTAGATCATAACTTTGGTAGTAGTGGTGCGGCTATTTATTTGGGGGGATTTGTTGCAATCATTTACGACGATCACCTTACGATTAGCAATAAAGTAGTGGTTTGCATCGCAAATATTGTGCTGTTAGGTATACAATGTAGCCTATGTTTTTTAATTAAAAGATTGTCGTCCATGGATATTTTTTCTGCAGCTGTCATGTTGTTCTTGATTATGGACCCGCTAGGTAATTTACCTATATTTGCTTCCATATTACGTCATATTGACCCCAAAAAACGTCGTAAAGTCTTAATCCGTGAGCTATTGTTTGCGCTTATTATTATGTTGTCTTTTTTGTATGCTGGCGAAGCTATCCTTAACTTTCTCAACTTACGTTCTGAATCCGTGAGTATTGCTGGCGGCATTATCTTGTTCTTAATCGCGATTAAAATGATTTTCCCATCGCCAGGCGGTGTTGCTGGATTAGCCGCCGGGGAAGAGCCTTTTATTGTCCCTATGGCAATCCCATTAATGGCAGGACCATCTATTTTGGCGGCATTAATATTACTGGCGCACACAGATAGTAGTCGTATGATTGATTGGACCATAGCACTGGTCTCAGCATGGGGAATGAGTGCGGTTATTTTAATGTTTTACAAGTTGTTTACTCGCATACTTGGTGAGAAAGGCTTAATCGCAGTAGAGCGGTTAATGGGGATGGTTTTAGTGATGATCTCGGTACAAATGTTACTTGATGGGATATCGAATTATATTAATTCCGCCACGAATTAAGCCATTATTTCTCGATAGGTTTTACAGACTATACACTTCGTTCGAAAGATTAAAAAATCAATCTGTCTACCTAGTACTGGTTACTCGTAGAGCGTTAAAGCCGACCTAATAGGGTCGGCTTTTTTGTTTTAGAAGCAGAATAAATCATCGTTTATATTAATTTTTAAGCGAACGGGAACATTTACATTAAAGAATGTCTAATTTAATTGTAACCCATAGGTTGCAGCTGTTAATGTCATGTGATTATTGTTTGGGGTGAATTATGAAATACATTATCGTCATGCTGGGACTGGCTTTTATGACCTTGCAAGGTTGTCAAAATCCATCGGTGGCATCAAACGTAGACGAGCAAGCAGCCGTAACTAAACCATTAATTAAAGACTGTGGTCCAAGTGCAATGCCGCCTTTACGTGATAGGACTAAATTAATTGAAAACTTGCGCGCGAAAGGACTCATCACCGCCGATATGGACCAAGTACAAGTCGATAAAATGGTTGCTGATTACATCACCAAACGTCAAAAAGCATTTGAAAAATGTCACAAACCAACACTTAATACAGGGAAGTTAAAATGAGTAAGTTGACCAAATATCAAGGGTTAATTGTTTCAACGTTATTACTGGCATGTAGCAGTATGGCAGCACTTGCGGCTCCGCAAACAGGCACCCCAGCAGATGGTGGATTGATTAATGAACAGCAAGTGCTGTACTGGTTAATTAAACGTGGTGAAGTGGCAGCTGATGCCAGTGATGTTGAAAAACAAGCTGCAGTGGACGAATTTGTGAGCCGTGGCCGTCACACCACATTCAAACCTGCAGCGATTGAAGTGAAAGCTGAACAATTGCGGGTTAAACGTGCAGCACAAAAAAACACTAAAAGTGCGCAATATGCCGCTGCAAATAACAAAGTGTTAGCCGATCAAGATATTACCAAAACGGTAAAGGTTTTAGCTGTGTTGGTAGACTTTCCAGATTTACCTCATGGTGCCAACCAATTAAAGGCTGGCGATAGCGACATGTATTACAGCAACTACCCAGCAGCACATTATCAACAACTGTTATTTTCACAAAACGGTTTTGCAGGTCCAAGTAACCAAACTTTACAATCGGCTTATCAGTATTTTCAGGCGGTATCGGGTAACAGTTTCTACTTTACCGGAGAGGTAAGAGATTGGGTCACAGCAGATCATGACGCCGCATACTATGGCGGTAATAATGGCAATGATGACGATAATGCAGTACCTGAGCTCGTCAAAGAGGCGGTCACGAAAGCTGTCGTTGGGATGACCGATGCTGAGCTAGAGAGTTATGACATTGAAGACCCTTTTGATATCGATGGCGACGGTAATTATGATGAAGCTGACGGAATTATCGACCATGTAATGTTGTTTCATTCTAGTATCGGTGAAGAAGCTGGTGGTGGGGTGTTAGCTGATGATGCTATTTGGTCGCACAGATTTTATGTGGATTCCAACACCAATGGCTATGTTATTCCTGGGCGAGGTGGTTTAAAGGTATTTGGCTACACAGTACAACCTATCGATGCTGCAGCAGGTGTATGTACTCACGAGTTTGGTCATGATTTAGGCTTGCCTGATGAGTATGACACCACTAACAGTGGCGATGGTTCACCTGTAGGAGCTTGGTCATTAATGTCTGGTGGTAGTTGGACTGGCAGTATTGCTGGGGCTCAACCGAGTGGCTTTAGCCCTTATGCAAAATCTTTTTTACAACAAAAGTACAAAGGTAAGTGGGTTAATGAACAGCATATTTCATTGGCTAATTTAACCAGTAGTGGCACTGCGGTAAAGCTAAATCATGCAGTAAATAGTGATGCCATCAACCAGTTATCGATTGCGCTGCCTGCTGAAAATATCGCCTTTAAAGCGCCATTAACAGGTAAGTATCAGTATTATTCAGGTCAAGGTGACATGATGAATAATGCTATGTCGTTCAATGTGTCATTACCATTAGATACGCCGTTAGCATTATCATTTCAAGCTCACTGGGATATTGAAGATGATTATGATTATGTACAAGTTCTGGTTGATAGCGTAGCAATAGAAGGTAACTACACCAGTTCAACTAATGCCGTTTATCCAGCAGTAAAAAACTTTATTAGCGGAAAATCGAGCAACATTAGTACCGCAGCGGGTTTAGATGCTTGGGTTAACATGAACTTTGATTTGAGTGCTTATGCCGGCCGAGATGTGCAGATCAGTGTGGTCTATAAAACCGATGAAGCAGTTGGCGATTATGGTATGGCTATTGATGATATTCAGTTAATTAACCAAGGTTCAGCGTTTTATATTGATGGCGCTGAGGCTGATGGTATGGCGACATTGTCTGGTTTTAGCCGTATTGAAGATAGTCTTCCGGGTAAAGCGAGACGTTACATTGTGCAATTACGCAGTCATCAAGGTGTAGATGCCGGACTGGTTTATGACAATTATGAACCTGGAGTATTATTGTGGTTAGAAAATTTTAACCAAAATGATAATAATGTTTCAGACCACTCAGGTAAAAGCTTAATTGGTGTAGTCGATGCAGACCAAAATTTGATTGGTGCTCAGCGGACTGATGTGCAGATTCGTGACGCAGCATTTAGCTTGTACCCACAAAGTCCTTATGTTGGTGACAGCCACCTAGCCGCTGAGTCTCTGTTTGACGACAATCGCGATTACAGTGCGCCGTTAAAACAACAAGCCGGTATGATATTGCCAGAGCTTGGATTGACCATGCAAATCACTGAACAAGCCAGCGATAGCAGTACTGCAACCGTTGAGTTTGCCTTATCTGATAGCAGCGAGTTGCCTCCAGTATCCTTAGTTGCCGAGATGAACGTGCAAGCTTCAGGTGCCGATGTTAGCTTTAATGTGATTGTCAGCGGTGGCAGTGATTACAGCTATGCATGGTCGTTTGGGGAAAACAATGCCACTAGTAGCGATACTGCACCAAGCTACACATATTCAGCATCGGGAGACTATATTGTCAGTGTGCTGGTAACTGACGCGGCAGGTAATACTGTCACCGCAACTGACACGATAAGAGTGGTGATTCAGCCTTTAGCTGCATTTACCTTGAATCAAACCGATCTAACAGTAGCGCTGACTAATACGTCTAAGCAAGGTTTTGGTAATTTGACTTATTTGTGGGATTTTGGTGATAGCAGTAGTAGCACGGTTGAAAATCCAAGCCATACTTATAACACCGCAGGGACTTATACCATTACATTAGTGACCACAGATTCTATTGGTAATGAAGTGACGGCTAATCAAGTTATAACGGTGTCCTCGCCAATAATTACAGCTACTGCGTCTACAACGACAACAGACAATGGCAGCAGCGGTGGCAGTTTGGGATGGCTAACTATATTGATGCTGAGCTTGTTTGGCTTCTTACGTAAGCGGGTTTAATCATCACCCTCTAAAAACGCCCTCAAGGGCGTTTTTAGATTAACGATACCAGATCGCCGAGTGAGGCTGAGTTAATCTTGTTCAACTTTGATTGATGTATTCGACCGCCGCAGGCAGAAAAATCTCGCTGACAATCAGTTGTGAACCATACAGATTAAAATAGCGACGACGGCCCCATAAGCTACTGTTAACTTTTTGATTTAAGCTGGTGGCTAATGCAGCTAAACGCCCGCAGGTTTCAAACTGGGCTACTTCAATATTGCCGGGAGTAATGTCTGGGCTATTAAATAATAATTCACCTAGTGGACGAGTGCCAAGACGGGTGAAATCATTAGGTTGATGACCATTATTCTTGTGTTGTGAGTCGAGAATGATTTGTGGGATCAGCGTGCGGGCAAATACCCATGGGATGCCATCAAGACACAATAATACTTCTCGGATCCAAACTGGATCTGTTTGAGTGGGAAATTCATCTGCTAGAGGCTGAAGTAAATGCTCGCCTAACACTCTTACTTCGAAGAGTTTACAGTGTGTCTTAAGACGTTTGGTTAAACTTCCGGTCGCTAATAACCAGTCTTTAAGTTGGCTGTGGGGCAATGAGTCGATTTTTTGTGGCGAAAACCAATGAATTGATTCACCATAAGGAAAGCTAGTACTGGTCACATTCATTTAAAACTCGTTACAATATATGTCAACGGCAGTAGTCTATCATGTCAAAGATGAGCAAACACTCCTAAGGGAGTGAGCAATATAGCTTAATTTAAGTAACGTTCCACATCGACGGAGTTTATCTCACTATGAAAAAATTGGTTTCAACGTTAGTTATGCTGTGTTGTTTGGCATTTAATGTCCATGCTGCAGATGAGCCTGCTGTTGAAGATTATGCATATTATGGCTTTGAGCCTGATATTGTTACTAACTATATTTCTAATCGTAAAAAGTTAGGTTTTGTTAAAATTAGTGTTGAATTGATGGTAAAAGATCCTAATGATTTAATGAGCTTAGAGCATCACGATCCTTTGCTTCGCTCGGCCATCGTTGAGATTTTAGGTAATCAATCGGAAGAAAAGGTTAAATCCTTATCTGGACGTGAGGAAATTCGCCGTGAATGCTATGAGATGATTAACCGCTTAATGGAACAAGAAGTCGGTCGTCCTATTGTGGTTAACTTACTCTTTACTAAATATTTATATGATTAATGGCTCGTTCAATAACGCAGTTGCAGCGAGCAAATCCTGATATGACTAAGCGGTCGCTAAACCAGCTTGCTGTTAAAAGACATTCCGCCTCAGCAGCGTCCAGTAAACCTGTGCTGTCAAAAGCGTTGCATTCGCGTAATGCCCATAAACAGGGGTATGATTTTGACGCACTGATAATCGCAGTGCCTGCATTGGCCGCTTTTGTTCGTCCAAATCCTTACGGTAACGCCTCTATCGATTTTGCCGACCCTCACGCGGTAAAATGTCTCAATACCGCTTTATTATTGAGTGAGTACAATATCCGAGGTTGGGATATTCCTAATGGGTATCTTTGTCCGCCAGTGCCTGGTCGTGTTGATTATTTGCATTACATTGCTGATTTATTGGCCGTTAATGGCAAGATAATTAAAGGGGCGAGTATTCGTTGCTTAGATATTGGTACGGGTGCCAATGGTATTTACCCATTATTAGGGATTCAAAGCTACGGTTGGCAATTTGTCGCATCGGATATTGACCCAGTTTCTATCGACAATGTGGACCAGATCGCCCAACAAAATCCGCAAATTTCAACTTATTTACAGTTAAGGTTACAGCAACAACCCGAGCATATCTTTAAGGGGATCATTAGCGCAGATGAACGGTTTGATGTCAGCTTGTGTAACCCGCCGTTTCACAGCTCTTTGGCTGAAGCATCGGCAGGTACATTACGTAAAGTCACCAATTTAGCTAAAAACCAGCAGAAAAAGCATGGCCAACAATCAAGTCAACTCGCCGTGAGCCAAGTTAAGCCTACGCTTAATTTTGGCGGTCAAAAAGCCGAGTTATGGTGTGATGGTGGTGAGCAGAAATTTTTGGCCAACATGATTAAACAAAGCCGCGACTATGCCAGCCAAGTGCTATGGTTTACCTCATTAGTGTCTAAGTCAGAAAACCTTAAACCTTGTTATCAATTACTCAAACAGGTAAACGCCGTTGAGGTAAAAACCATTGAGATGACACAAGGTAATAAAGCCACACGCATTTTAGCGTGGAGTTTTTTAACCCCAGCGTTACGTCAACAATGGTCTACATTAAGGCGTTAATCTTTGATGGCATCAAATGTGATGGTTTCACAACCGTGATACACCAAAAAATGTCTGCCTTTGGCGCGAGCGATTAAGGTGATGCCCATTTGCTTAGCCAAGTCTAAACCCATTTGAGTCACGCCACTGCGCGACAGTAATACTGGTATGCCCATCTTGGCGACTTTGATCACCATTTCTGATGTTAACCTTCCGGTAGTATAGAAAATCTTATCGTGTCCTGATTGCTGATCCAACCACATATCGCCCGCTAAAGTATCGACGGCATTATGGCGTCCTACATCTTCAACGAAGGCTAAAATTTTCTCATCTTGGCATATTCCACAACCATGAACTGCACCTGCATTTTTATAGGTTTCATTGTAAGCACTAATATTGCTGAGCAGATGATAAATAGTCGATTGTGTCAGCGATGGAGTAGGTAAACTTATGTCATCTAATCCTTGTAAAAATCCTCCGTAAACAGTGCCTTGACCACAACCGGACGTAACTGTCTTTTCGGCTAGTTTCTGCTCAATATCTTCGGATACTTCTTTGGTGATCACCGCAGCAGAACTGACATCCCAATCAACAATAACTGACTCTAATAAACTTAAATCGCTAATAAACCCTTGGTTTTTTAAATAACCAAGGGTTAATGACTCAGGTTTTGCGCCTAATGTCATCAAGGTCACAATCGGACGCCAATTTAAATAGACAGTTAATGGGCGTTCACAGGCAACAAATTTATCGACGATTACGCCTTGTTCGTTAACCGCTTTAACTGCAATGGTCAGTGGTACTTGAGTATTAGTTTTAACAAACTTTATCGCATCGCGCGTTAAAGATGTGGCTGAAACAGATTGAGTCATAAGTGAGATAGCCTCTTAATGGGTCTTTAATTGATGGACTGAGCGGCAGCATTTACTTGCTTCAACATTAGAAAGCATAGCAATTATTATTCCCGAAACTGAAAACGACTTGTCTAAGCGTGATCTAGCGCAAATCTTTACAAATTCAATATTTTTGCCGCGTATTTATGTCCCATCTAAAATGACACTATGGACATATTGTCCTATCCTTATGAAGGATTTAGGGATCTAGTTCAAAGTTAATTTACTTTTTAGTTGGCACTATTTTTGCTTTTACTTTAATAAATAATCAAATCAAGTGTATTTCAATACACACTTTCATGTCAGAGGTAAGCATTACCATGCAACACACCGACACGATTTGGCCGATGTATGTTTCACTCAAAAAGGTGCCAATCCAAGTAGGGCGCTGGGCATCGGTTCGCTGGGAACTTGACCAAATGGTTCCTGCAACACAACCGCAGCCTGAAAACTCTGTCTTAATACCACTTGAATTATATAAAGATCAACGAGGTAGTTATCGTATTAATCTCGATATGGATAATTCAACGCTCTATATCGTTTGTGATGAACTGATTGACGGTACCTGGGTGCCAGCAATGATCTCTGCCGACCAACATGTCAGTGCAGGTTGCCTTGAATCTGATACACCCGTGCTTAATATTCCTATGCCCAGTGCAATTGCGTGCTGGATAGAAGCATTTATCACTCGTCATGGCGAGGTTGAGATCAGTGCTCATCGACGCAAGCATGTTAATCGTCGTAAAAATGAAGGTCCTAGTGCAAATCACTCCGGGAAAATCCAATGAGCGATAACACAAAAGGTCTTCTTAACCGTTGGGAGATTAGACGTCAACGGGTTGCTGAAGAGGCTGAGCAAGAAGAATTATTGCAACATGCGCGAGAAAAACCTGATGACTTCAACATACTAACAGCGGAAGTCGACCAAGATAATAACGTGATAGATGCTGATGAGGTGGCAGACTCTGAACCGTTACCCGATCCCAGTACCATTGAAGTCGGCGGTAGTTTTGCTCGTTTTATGGCTAAAAGTGTTGATCCAACCACTAAAGCCGCAGCGTTAAGAGCCTTATGGAAACAGCCGCAATATGGTCACATTGATGGGCTTATCGAATATGCGCTGGATTATACCAATCAACCGCTATTGTCAGCAGATGTATCCGCTGAGTTAGCCAGTAAAGTGTTTCGTTATGTCATTAAAAAAGAACCGCCAGAACTTGAATTAGATCCAGAGGCCGTATCGACTGATTTATCTGCAACAGAACTTGCCCCAACGGATTTAGCCCCAACCGATTTGGCAAAAACCGAACTTTCTGAGCAAACTAGAGCGATTTCCGAAGAGGAGTCTATTGCTTCAACGGATGCAGATAAGCCAGAGGATGAACCACAAACCGCGGCGATATCGCCACAAGAACAACCGCTTTGTCACAATGATGACCTGATAAAGCAAGCTGCCGCCAGTGATGAGGCGAAAGCGTAATAACAGCAGTCACTGATGATGTGACCTAGATGAAAGCCGTTATGTAAAGATTTACAACTAGTTATACGATCAGCAATAAGCGTGAACAGTGAACTGAGCTATCACTGTTAATGAGGTATAAAAACCGAGAATTGGGAACGCAATGAGTATCAGAAAAAACCAGCCACAGCTGAAACAAGCACGACAACAGGTGATGGCGAAGACGCAGATTTTGCAAAATTTAATACCGCCTACCGTTAGTTATACTACCCAGGGGCATGTGCTCATTATTGGGCCTGAAGATCTGGCACGTTTAGCGGCGGACAAATTGTCTACTATGGCAAGTCGAGTGATTTTAGCCAATGAAGCGATCACTAGCCAAGATGAAGTCCATCTTGAAGCCGTGATGAATGCGGCGGCTGATGTCGAAAGTTACTATAATAAATTGACCAGTGTTAAAGGTTTTCTAGGCCAGTTTCAGGTCAAAGTTGAAGGTGATACTGGGATTACAGATTTAAGCGTGGTTGCTATCCGTCAAGCGCATTTTGATATCGTGCTCGATTTAAGCCACAGTCCCTGTATTAATCTAGAAATGCTTCCTCCAGGTTACTTTTATGTTGGCCAAGACTCTGCATTACTCGCTGATGCTATTGCCAATATTCCAGAGTTAATAGGAGAGTTTGATAAACCACGTTATGTTCGGGTTAATAGTGATATTTGTGCCCATGACAAACATGGTCTAAACGGTTGTAATCGTTGTTTAAATTTTTGTCCTGCAGATGCCATTAGCAGTATAGCGCATAAGATTGAAATTGATCCTTACCTTTGTCATGGAGCCGGCAGCTGTACCAATACATGCCCAACAGGTGCACTGAGCTATGATTTACCGACCCCAGCATCGTTGCATACTTACCTTGAAAAGCTTATCAGCCGCTATCGTGAAGAAGCCCAAACTGCCCCGGTTATCTTGTTTCATGATAATGAAGCTGGCGCTGAATTGATTTCGGAGCAATTAAGCGGTGATGTGTTACCCGTCGCAATGGAAGAAATAACCGTAGCGAGCATAGATCATTGGTTAGCGGCATTAGCCAATGGTGCCCGCGAAATTTTAATCTTACAAACACCAGCAACAGCACCGACATTACTGCAAATGCTCAAAGGTGAGTCTGCATTAGCTAATCGTATTCTCGACCAAATGGGCCAGCCTCAACGGATCCGCTTAATTACTCCGTCAGATTTAAGTCAGCTAGATGATGCACTCGCGGTCAGCTTAACTTGGCCTGTGATTATGCCGATGATGTTAACGGCAGCAGAACCTAATACTAATGTAAAACGCAGCATCATATTTCAAGCGATTGACCACCTCAATAGTCAAGCAGCAGCCGTTGATGATGTGCTCGTTATGGCGAATATTCCATACGGTATGGTGAGTATCAACAGCGACAAGTGCACCTTATGTTTGTCATGTGTCTCAACATGCCCAACCCAAGCTTTGAAGGATGGCGGTGATGCTCCGGCACTGAAGTTTGTTGAGCAAGATTGTGTGCAATGTGGGTTATGTGAAGCCGCTTGTCCCGAAAACGTGATTAGCTTAATACCACAAATTAATTTTAATCAGTCAGCAAGACAACACGTTCAAGTATTAAAAGAAGAACCTGCATTTGAATGTATTCGATGTGGTAGTGAATTTGCAACTCAATCAATGATACACAAAATGGTAGAAATGGTCGGCGCCCATAGTGCGTTTAGCGCCAATATTGAGCGTTTGAAAATGTGTGGCGACTGCCGAGTAAAAGACATGTTTGAAGACATCCTTGACGATCCAGAAAAGCAATTGCAATAAGAGATCTCTTATGACCGAAGCAGGAAGACAAGTAAGTGAGAATGATCAGTTAAGAGCCGATATATATCAGTTACTGGCAGCGTTGTTACGCCGCCAACCTAGTGCTGAATTATTAGCGTTCTTAGCCGATTTAGAGGTAGAGGCCGAGGATGGCAATACCATGAGTCAAGCATGGAATGCGTTAAAACTCGCTGCAGCAAACAGTGATACCAACACCTTAGAAGATGAATACTTTGCTATTTTCTTGGGTGTAGGCAGTGGCGAAATTATGCCATACGGTAGTTGGTTTATGACCGGCTCGTTAATGGATAAACCCTTAGCTGCATTGCGCGGCGACCTGATGCAACTTGGCTTTGAACGTGAAGAAAACGTTAAAGAGCCAGAAGATCATGTTGCGGCATTATGTGAAGTCATGGGCTGCTTAATTTTAGAAGCACCAGGTTATCGCCAATTAGCGTTTTATCAACGTCATATTGGTAGTTGGATTATGCGTTTTTGTGACAACTTAGCCAACACGCCTAGTGCTCATTTTTATCAAAGCGTTGCACAATTAGCTAAAGCGTTTTTTACCGCTGAGGCCAATGAATTTGAACAACTGAGTTTAAATATTCCGGTGAATTGTCCAGGTAGTGCTGACTTAGATCCGCTTGAACAAGACGTTGTACAAATTAACTAAACCGGGTGATGGCTTATTTTGCCTCATCTTTTTATCAACAAGGAGACAATATGAAAAAGCAAGCTTCCGACATGGGTCGCCGCCAAATGCTAAAAGCATTAGCGCTCGGCACAGCGGCAGGTGCTGTGGCTAGTGTTAGTGCACCTGCACTTGCCCAAGTCACTAAACCGTCTGCAGAAGAGCCTACGGGCACTAACTATCGCGAAACAGAGCATATTCGTAATTATTATGCATCGTTAAGCAAATAACAAAGGAGAGTGTGTGATGCGATTAACCCGCAAAACAGACACGGCCACCAAAGCTGAAAAGCCAGGCCTAGGTCTTAACCGACGTCAATTCCTCAAGTCTGCCAGTTTGGCGACGGGTGGTATTGCAGCGGCTTCAATGCTTGGCGCAGGTATGATGCGTAAAGCAGAAGCTAAAGATGTCCCACATGATGCTCCAACCGAGATAAAACGGACAATTTGTTCTCATTGTTCAGTAGGTTGTGGTGTTTATGCTGAAGTTCAAAATGGGGTATGGACTGGGCAAGAGCCTGCGTTCGACCATCCATTTAACCAAGGAGGTCATTGTGCCAAAGGCGCTGCATTGCGCGAGCATGGTCATGGTGAAAAACGCTTAAAGTATCCGATGAAGTTAGAAGGCGGTAAGTGGAAACGTCTATCATGGGAACAAGCTATTAATGAAGTGGGCGATAAAATGGAGTCGATTCGTCAAGAGTCTGGTCCTGATTCCGTTTACTTTATGGGTAGTGCTAAATTTTCCAATGAACAATCTTATATGTATCGCAAATTAGCAGCGATGTGGGGCACTAACAACGTCGATCACTCAGCTCGTATTTGTCACTCTACCACGGTAGCCGGTGTTGCAAACACTTGGGGCTACGGTGCGCAAACTAACTCGTTTAACGACATCCGCAATTCAAAATGCATGATGTTTATTGGTTCTAACCCATGTGAAGCTCACCCTGTGGCGATGCAACACATTTTGATTGGTAAAGAACGCGGTGCCAAAATCATCGTTGTTGATCCACGCTTTACCCGAACAGCAGCTAAGTCTGATGAGTATGTCCATATTCGTCCAGGTACCGACATTCCATTTATTTATGGTTTGTTATGGCACATTTTCGAAAATGGCTGGCAAGATGATTCGTTCATTTCTCAACGTGTATACGGCATGGAACGTATTCAAGAAGAAGTGAAAAAATACACTCCAGAAGAAGTTGAACATATTGCTGGTGTGCCAAAAGCTCAAATGTACCGTGTTGCGAAAATGATGGCAGAAACTAAGCCAGGCACTATCGTGTGGTGTATGGGTGGTACTCAGCATCATATTGGTAATGCTAACACTCGCGCATATTGTATTTTACAGCTTGCCCTTGGCAACATGGGTATCGAAGGCGGCGGAACGAACATTTTCCGTGGTCACGATAACGTACAGGGTGCGACTGACTTTGGTTTGTTATTTGATAACTTACCAGGTTATTACGGTTTAACCTCTGGTGCATGGGATCATTGGGCCAATGTGTGGGATCTGGAACCTAAGTGGATCACCGAGCGTTTTGACCAAGGTGAATACTTAGGTCAATCACCTCAAACATCAGCGGGTATTCCTTGTTCGCGTTGGCACGATGGTGTGTTAGAAGACAAAACCAAGATTGCTCAAAAAGACAATATTCGTCTGGGGTTCTTTTGGGGGCAGTCAGTTAACACTGAAACCCGTGGTCGTGAAGTGCGTGAAGCGCTAAACAAAATGGATACCATTGTGGTCGTCGATCCATTTCCAACTATGGCTGCAGTAATGCACGAGCGCCAAGATGGAGTGTATTTATTGCCTGCGGCAACTCAGTTTGAAACCTATGGTTCGGTTTCGGCTTCTAACCGTTCTTTACAGTGGCGTTCGCAAGTTATTGAACCATTATTTGAGTCATTACCTGATCATACAATCATGTATAAATTGGCTAAAAAATGGGGCGTAGAGGACCAATTCTGTAAGCACATCAAGGTCAATGGTGATGAGCCATTAATAGAAGACATTACCCGTGAATTTAATACAGGTATGTGGACTATTGGTTATACAGGCCAAAGCCCTGAACGTTTGAAAATGCACCAAGAAAATTGGGGCACCTTTGACGTTAACTCGCTGGAAGCACCCGGCGGCCCAGCTAAAGGCGAAACCTATGGTTTACCTTGGCCATGTTGGGGTACACCAGAGCAGAAACATCCAGGTACTCAAATCTTGTATCGCACCGGACGTGAAGTTAAAGATGGTGGTGGTAACTTCCGTGCACGTTATGGTGTTGAACATAACGGCAATAATATTCTTGCGGAAGGTTCTTTCTCAAAAGGTTCTGAAATTCAAGATGGTTACCCAGAGTTTACTGCCGACATGCTAAAACAGCTTGGCTGGTGGGATGACCTAACAGCAGACGAAAAAGTTAAAGCTGAAGGTAAAAACTGGAAAACTGATATCTCTGGCGGTATTCAGCGTGTGGCAATCAAGCATGGTTGTATTCCTTACGGTAACGCTAAAGCGCGTTGTATCGTATGGAACTTCCCTGATGATATTCCATTACATCGCGAACCGTTATACACGCCTCGTCGTGACTTAGTGGCTAAATACCCAACCTATGAAGATCGGATGGTAGCGCGTCTACCAACACTTTATAAAACGATTCAAGACAAGGATTTTGCTACTGATTTCCCAATGGCATTAACTACTGGTCGTTTGGTTGAGTACGAAGGTGGTGGTGAAGAAACCCGTTCAAACCCATGGCTTGCAGAACTGCAGCAAGAAATGTTTATCGAAATCAACCCAGCAGATGCTGCTGATCGCGGTTTACGTGATGGTGATGACGTGTTTGTTCATAGCCCAGAAGGTGCCAAAATTACTGTTAAGGCTATGGTGACACCGCGTGTTATTGCGGGTGAATGTTTTATGCCATACCATTTTGCTGGTGTATTTGAAGGCAAGAGTTTGGTCAAAAACTACCCAGAAGGCACAGTGCCTTATGTGATTGGTGAATCTGCCAATACCGTAATGACCTATGGTTATGATGTCGTAACGCAAATGCAAGAGACCAAGTCTAGCTTGTGTCAGATAAGCAAAGCCTAAACACTTGATGAGGAGATAAGCCATTATGGCAGTCATGAAATTTCTGTGTGACACCAAACGCTGCATCGAGTGTAACGGTTGCGTCACAGCATGTAAAAACGAAAACGACTCTGCTTTAGAGTGGGGTATTCAGCGTCGCCGCGTGGTAACGCTTAATGATGGTGAACCAGGAGAAGCGTCAATCTCAGTAGCATGTATGCATTGTACCGATGCACCATGTATGGCAGTTTGTCCGGCCGACTGTTTCTACCGTACCGAAGACGGCATTGTGCTCCACAACAAAGATACTTGTATCGGTTGTGGCTATTGCTTTTATGCTTGTCCATTTGGCGCGCCGCAGTTCCCTAAAAAGACTGCATTTGGTAGTCGCGGTAAAATGGATAAGTGTACTTTCTGTGCTGGTGGCCCAGAAGAAGATCATTCAGAAGCCGAGCGTCTCAAATATGGCTCAAACCGTATTGCTGAAGGCAAATTACCAATGTGTGCTGAGCTTTGTTCAACCAAAGCTCTGTTGGCCGGTGATGCAGGCATAGTGTCTGATATTTATCGTCAACGTATGGCTGCACGCGGTAATCCAAATGTGATTTGGGGCTACAATCCTAAAACAGGTGAAATGGTTTAACCCAGAGCAATGGCTGCGATAATTTTCGCAGTCATATAAGGAGTGACAATGTTAACTTTAACGTTAAACAAATCACTGCGCAGGATGTTTGCTCTGTTGGTTCTGTGTATGGGATTGGGGTTGGTTACATCGACGGTTTATGCCGCCGATGAACAATCAAGTCAGCAACAAGCAAAGTCTAAAACCAGTGATGCAGATCTCTGGCGCGCAGTAAAAGCTGGCGAACCCGGATACAGTACAGACAAAGGCCTTGATGCTGATGTTCTGATTAATGTATCGGGTAATGAAGGCAAAATATTGCGAAATACTTACCTAAAACCAGCACTTGGCTTAGCCATAGTGGGGGTTTTTGGGGCCTTTTTAGTGTTTTACTTAGTCAATGGTCCATCAAGATTAAGTAAGGGCTTTTCAGGAAAAATGGTACTTCGTTGGAGCACAGCCGATCGTTGGTTACATTGGATTATGGCAGTATCTTGCCTAACCATGATGCTAACAGGTGTGATTATTATGCTTGGGCGACATCTCTTAGCCCCATATGTCGGAGACGGTATATGGGCAGGGGTTATAGCCTTCAGTAAATTTGCCCATGATTGGTCTAGCCCCATTTTTATGGTGTCTTGGCTAGCATGTATCATCAAATGGATGCCACTACAATTTTTCAAGATGTATGATTTGAAATGGTTTTTAGTGGTTGGCGGCTACATTAACTTTGGTCCGTTTAAAGGCAAACACCCAGACAGTGGTTTTGCCAATGCGGGTGAAAAAATGTGGTTTTGGACCTTAGCTATTTTTGGTCTAAGCATCAGTCTAAGCGGTATTATGTTAGTGTTTCCGACACTGGATTTGCCGCGTGAACTGTCGATGCTCGCTTTGTTGATACATGGTCTTAGTGCGACGATCTTAATCGCATTTACCATAGTGCATATTTGGATGGGAACCGTACTCAGTGAGGGCGGAATGGAGTGCATGTTATCGGGCTATTGTGACGAAAACTGGGCTTCACAACATCATAATGTGTGGTATGACGAAATCAAAGCCGATGGTACTTTAAAATACAAAGAGTAACCCTGGCACTCTGGTGTTAGTACACTAGTTGATTGCAGATATAAAACACCTTGTTAGGTCACTGACAAGGTGTTTTTTATTGACCATTTTAACTGCGTTATCGGCTTTTTAACGGCATAACGCCACCCAAAAGTCTCAGTTTTATCACTCATTGTTATGGTTATGGGCCAACGATTCTTTGCCAGAATAACCTTGAGAGATCAACATACGGTAATCAAAATAACGGTTTCATTTGAATCATTATTCAAAGTCAGTTAGTGTTTCTGACATTATTAAATTACAAGAAAACGAGTAATTTAGCCGGCTCGTTATGTGAACACACTAAAAAGACAAACCATGGTCGCTATTTCACGAAAATTTCAGTTTTTAACGTTTTCCATTATGTTGGCAGGCTGTTCTTCGATGCCGGCTGATGTTGGTGGCAATTGGATCGGTTTTACTGAGTCTGGCCAAGCCTCACATTATGCAGATAGATACCAAAATAAGAAAACGGCTAGCGGGGATCTCTATCGCCACAATCAAAAAACAGCAGCCCATAAAGATTTACCATTCGGTTCAAATGTAAAAGTCACCAATATTAATAATGGTAAAAGTGTTACCGTAAAAATCAATGATCGTGGTCCGTTTGTTAAAGGACGCATCATTGATCTTTCTAAGTCGGCTTTTAGCAGTATAGGCAATGTATCTACAGGTCTTCTTGACGTTAAAATCGAAGTGATCCGCTAGTGGGCACAAAGCTTGCTGTATACGTGAGTGTAAATATGTTTGGTCTGGCTTAGTAGCATAGGTTTTCAGGGTCTAGCAGATAGGTGAATGTTATATCCTAAGGATGGTTAATGAGACCACTGCTTTACGTATTAATTTTTAGTTCAGTAATTCATGCAGTAGACTTTCATCACGATATTGTCTCGAGTTTGCTTAATAGAACACCCCCAGCAGATTTTGTATGACGGTTCTTATATCTTAATACCATTATCTCAATGGTGATGTAGCTAAAATATCTGTGTATGCACAAATATGATTATTCGAGTCTACCAAGGAATTGGTACTGATTTGCAACAACTAGTGCACCAAGATAGGCGTACACTTTTCTCTTTATCCTTCTCAAAGACTTTGGGGTCTGAATTCTACAGATAGAAATATACACCAGCGACGTGCTGCTCATTTGCAGACGTTCTTTAAAAGGCATGGTAAATCGTTAACCATTAGGACTCATGACTCAGCTTATGCTGTTAGTGATGTTGTTACTTGGATATTGCCAGAGAATTTACCCCATATTGATATGGTTATCGCTCAGGTTGACGCTACAACCGGTAATCCTATGATTGTTCATTATATTGGTTTTGCGCCTAAAATTGATTTTTGATTATGACATGGCTAGGCATTATCGATTTGAACCATCGAAATATAACCACTAAGTAATGGCTTGGACTATTATTTAAAGTGACGGTCGAACGGCATTAGTGGCTGGTTGTGCAACGTTAATATTATCAAATAAACAACGTTATTTACTGTTGATTTGCTACCAAAGATAAACAGATATTATCTGGTGCTTCTGAGGATAAATGATTAACCCTAAAGAGAAATTATGAACATCATCGAGAAATCATTAGCAATCGCTTTACAAGCTTATTCGGGGAAACAAGATAAGGCAGGGAAAGCATATATTCTTCATCCACTTAGAGTCATGGCCAAAATGGATACGGAATACGAAATGGCTGTTGCCTTGCTTCACGATGTTATAGAAGATTCTGATTATACTGCTGAGTATCTCCTAGAAGAGGGTATCCCATTAGATGTAGTAAACGCAGTGCAATTGTTATCTAAGAGCGGTGATGAAAGTTACCATCAATTTATCAATCGCGTTAGCGCTAATCCATTGGCGGTCAAAGTTAAAATCGCTGATATTGAGGATAATATCAATATTTTACGTTTAAAGGTTATTGATGCAAAAGATCTTGAGCGGATGGCTAAATACCATGCCGCCTGGAAGACGCTGCAAACTTTAACGCCCATAACGTCATAAAATTAAAAAGTTTTCGTTACACCTGCTATTGTTGAGTAATTAAGCTAACATTCACTATTGTCTAACCGTAGTATTTGCATGAAATAAATAGGACTGGCTTTAAAAACGAGAGAGTTAATATGGATTTTAATTTACTGCGTTTGTGTGTGTATTTACTTTTTCTAAGTCTATGTAACCTAGTTTATCTCCCTTATGCTTGTGCAGCGGACAAGTTCGTTATAAATCACTCTGTCTCAGAAAGTGATCGACGCTATCAATATACTTATGAGCTGTTAGATTTAATTATTCAAGAGACCAATGCCGATTTTGGGGATGCTTCTATTGAAGTGACGAATCTGGTGATGAGTCGAAATCGGATATTTAAATCATTACAGGATGGCCAAACGATTAATGTTATGGCCGAAGCATCAAATGAAGAGTGGAATACAAAGCTCATTCCTATCCCTATCCCCATCCGCAAAGGCATTCAAGGGTTTAGAGTTTTTATTATTAAAAATGAAAATAAAAACTTGTTGGCCAATATTGATTCACTAGAGCAATTGATGAGGCTGCGAACCGGTTCAGGTAGTCAGTGGTCTACCAGGGTTGCTATGAAACAAGCAGGATTCGATGTGGTGGAGAGCGCGCAGTACGATAGTTTATTCAATATGCTTTCAAAAGGACGTTTTATCACATTTGGGCGTGGAGTGAATGAGGCTTATCAAGAGGTTGAGTTATTTCAAAAGCGTTATCCTGAATTAATCGTAGATGAACATATTGTGCTTAATATCCCTCTGGCGACTTATTATTATGTATCACCTACAAAGCCTAGGTTAGCGAATAGAATCAAGGTTGGTTTACTGAGAATGATTGAAAATGGCAAGTTTGATAAACTTTTCTATCAATGGCATTGCGAGTACTTAATGCGAAGTCAGCTTAACAAACGCAAATTATTTAAAATTAGTAACCCGCTGGTAGTCGAATCACAAATGACTTCGATTATGGGTAAAGACTTTTTGTTTAATTCAAGTTTGGATGCATCATCTATCTGTCAAAAGTACCTTAAACCATAATAACCAATGACAAATGGTTCAGTGAGTATTCTCTAAGTCGTTAAGAATACTCATTTATGCCTATTTAACCACTATTTGGAAATATTACTGCCGTTATGCTAGAGATTAACTATTCTATTGGTGACCTAAAAACCTCGATGCTGGTTGTAGAAGATCATCATTTTTACCTTCTAACTGAGGTATGGGTAAAGGCTGAAGAGCTGAGCATCGGTGATAAAATAGTTGCTTGTAGTGATGCTGTCGCTGAGATAGACAAGATCAATAAAGTTGAAGATTCACATCATTGCCAAGATTTAAAAATAAGCCACAATCATAATTATTTTGTCACCACTACTCGTCCGGCTTTTCATGACATGCTTTGCGATAGGGCGCCAATCGATAAACTTGAACTTATGGCCTATGAGTTGGCCAATAGACCCTCTAACTATCCTGATGGTAGGCTGACCGGTTACCATGGTGGGCCTTGGGTTGCGGCTAAATATTTACATCGCGATCCCGACAAGGAAGTTATCGGTTGGGGCCGTGCTAATGACAGCATGTGCGCTGAAGATGCAGCTGTAAGTGATTTGAGGCAAAAATTGGGTGATGCGATTGTGCTACATCGAAGTAATGTAACTATTTCTCATGCCTATTTGAGAAAATATACTAAAAAAGGCCGCTTTGTGAATACAATGAGTCCTTGTATTCACTGTCGTGATAACTATGGTAGTGCACTAAATGACCTCACAGTTGGTGTGAGTAATTTAGCTAAAGACGGTCGTGATTATTTACCCCCAGTCGAAGAGTCATCCTAAGTTACATAGTGATTAACCACCCGAAACTCCAAATCAACAATCCCAGTTCAGCTTGAGATTAAGCCTATCTGCATATTTTATATCGCTCGATTTTATTGCACTAATGAATAAATTTTGCGGCAGCAATTATCTGGAAAACCTGACAGATAATGATTGTCGCAAGCGATGATGTTGGATTTGGTAATAGGAAACTGTAGGCTTATTGTTGAATAAGAGCTTTAAGTTGATTTGCAACCGACGCTATTTTACGTCAAATTAGTTTCAGTGATTTAGGTTTATTATAGAACTGTTCTTGTGCCTTGTCTCACTACTAAGGAATTTACGTGAATATTTCAGAATCACACAGAAAAGAGCTTTTGGTTGCTAAATCGCTATTAGAAAACCCTGGTCTAGCGGTAAAAATAACCAGCTTTATAGGTACTCCTATTGAAAAAGGTTTAGCGTTACTACCTGAAAATTGGAATAAAAATATTGCCAAAGTCACAGAAAAATCGCTACTTAAAGCGTCTGATGCGGCGATATTTACAATGAAAGATATTCCCGGAGAACAGTCGTCTAATGTTTGGCATAAATTAGGCGTTGCGGTGAGTGGTGGTATGGGTGGTTTTTTTGGCTTAGCTGCAATTGCCGTTGAGCTTCCTATTTCGACAGCAATAATGTTGCGCTCTATCGCTGATATTGCTCGAAGTGAAGGCGAGTTGATTACTACGCTGGAAACCAAGATGGCTTGTTTAGAGGTCTTTGCATTAGGAGGCGCAAGTGATTTGGATGATAGTAGTGAATCAGGATACTTTGCCATACGCGCTACGCTAGCTAAATCTGTGTCTGAAGCCACTGAATTTATGCTTAAAAAAGGGCTTACCGATGAGGCCGCGCCTATTCTAGTTAAGTTAATTACTAAAATCGCTGAAAAGTTTGGCGTTCAAGTGACGCAAAAAGCTGCAGCTCAAGCTGTACCCGCTATTGGCGCAGCTGGTGGCGCAGTCATCAATACTTTGTTTATTGATCATTTTCAAGACATGGCCAGAGGGCATTTTATTGTACGAAAGTTAGAGCGAGTATACGGACATGAAAGTGTAAAAATCGCCTATGAATCGTTAGCTCAAAAAGGCAATAGATAACTTCACATGCGCAATTCATTTTGATAGCAAGCGTATTTCATACGCCAGTTTTATTACGCTGATACGTCAATTGGCTTTGTGTGCTAAATCAATTACTCGTTTGATATCAGTGATGCAAACCGTTCGGTTTGGACTGGCTTAATTCATCTCTTATATTCAATAGCGGTTCTGTAAACACAAGCTCGCAGGTACATTATCGACCCGTAATACCCTAGCCAGACCATTATACTGCTCGCTGTGTTTGTTGAATAGATGACATAAAGCATCTATTCTTTATGCACTTAGCTATAACATCAAGCTGGATTTTAGTCAGAGAAGGATAGCAATATGACACAACCTGTACCTGAACAGGTCGATAATACTAAGTCGTCAACAACCGACGATCTACAGCCAAACAACAAGGCTGTTAAACGTGAAGAGCGGCAGAAGCAGTCAACAAAAGTAGAGATAGCGTTGACAGGCTCAGAGCGTGAAGCTGTGGATGAGCATGGCAGTCTTTCATCACTCACCGTCTATTCTATTATTCTGCGTGAAGGTCAGGAGGAACTGCAGCGGCCGCTACTCTCTTTGTGGTGGTCTGGTATCGCGGCTGGTATCGGTATTTCATCATCGGTGTTGGCTGAAGGTATCATCCGAAGTAATCTAGGCTCCGATCACCCTTATTTGTCGCTTATTGAAAGCCTTGGATACACTTTTGGTTTTGTACTCGTCATTTTAGCAAGACTGCAGCTGTTTACTGAAAACACCATCACAGTTGTACTGCCGCTGCTAGCCAGCACAACACAGCGTCGTCTGCTGTGTACTGCTCGCTTGTGGGCTGTGGTATTGGCCGCTAATTTCGTTGGCACTTTGTTTACCGCGGCTATTTTCGTTCACGGTAGCGTTTTAACAGAAGAGATCCTTAGCGCGGTTCTCCAGATATCACGCCATGTCGCCGAGTTAACGCCGGCAGAGACACTGATGCGCGGCATTCCGGCGGGCTTTTTTATAGCCGTACTGGTGTGGATGTTGCCCTCGGCAAAAGGGTCTGAAGTGCTGGTTATTATTATGTTTACATGGTTAATTGCAGCTGGAGGCTTTACTCATGTTATTGCTGGCTCCAATGAAATATTTAGCCTTGTTGTCAATGGGGAGATGAATATGTTCACTGCGCTATCACACCATATCGGTCCCATGTTACTGGGCAATATTATTGGCGGTACAGGGCTGTTCGCCATGTTAGCTTATGGCCAAGTTAGAGAAGAAATGTAAATTTCATATTGAAACAAGTGATGTTGTCTATTCTCAACATGGCTGACGTGGTTGTTTTTATATGATTTATTGGAGCCATTTCATCAGGCGCTTGATTTATAATGAGTCAGCACCTGTCTTAAATGATGACGATGTTGGCTGTCCCCATATCGTCTCACATAGCTTAGTCCTGTTATGCAGGTTACAGCAGCGTAATACTCTTTTAAGGATTTAATCATGTCTTTGCTGCTAACGGTTTTAGCAACCACATTGCTTGCTGGTTTGGCTATGCCATTAGGGGCCTTAATTGCCCGTTTTGAGAACGTCAGCAGTGAGTGGCTTGAGCAGGAGTTTAGGCACAGTGTCATAGCTTTTGGCGGTGGGGCACTATTGTCTGCCGTTGCTTTGGTTTTAGTACCAGAGGGTATAGCGCATCTTAAGCCATTATCTGCTTGTATCTGGTTTATGGTCGGTGGGCTGAGCTTTATGGCCCTTGATATTTACCTGCAAAAAATAGCGACGCCTGCTAGCCAGCTTGCTGCAATGCTGGCTGACTTTATTCCTGAGTCCATTGCTCTGGGAGCCGCATTTGCAACGGGCAGCAGTAATGCATTTTTACTTGCAGGGTTAATCGCGCTCCAAAATGTGCCAGAAGGATTTAGTGCTTATCGTGAGTTAAATGGCTCTTCTGCTTTTCGGCCCCATAAAATTATTCTTATGTTTTGTTTTATGGCATTGCTGGGCCCCATAGCAGCCATGTCTGGCTATTTATGGCTTTCAGAGTCGCCAAAAGTGATTGCCGCAGTCATGCTGTTTGCCTCTGGCGGTATTCTCTATTCAATATTTCAAGATTTAGCTCCTCAGGTAAAACTAGAACAACGTTGGGCACCGCCAATGGGAGCTGTATTAGGGTTTTGCCTTGGTATGCTGGGGTTAATGTTAACCGCATAATCAATACTATCTTTAGGTAACATTGGACAATCTCCAGACGACAAAGGGAGTCAACCAAAAGGATGATGCTCAGTTAACTTATCTACATTTAACCATCGTTGTGCCAGTCTTTATGTCGAGTAGGTAATTAACTCTGTGAATTTTTGCTTAGCCGGTCGACAGCCTCACATATCATCAACCTCTGTAGTTATCTTTTCGGTATCTGAATGATATAACTTGTGTGACAGACGGTAATTATTGCTGCAGGGTTTTATCTGTCTCAGGTAGAATGCCGACCCAGCACTTCGTTTTTTATTTTTGGATATCCTCTAAATGCAAATCAATCGTGTACTTCTGACCGCTGTCGGTAGTGTTTTACTGGCTATGGTGACCATTCAATCCGGCGCTTCTTTAGCAAAGCAACTTTTCCCTTTGGTTGGGCCAGAAGGCACCACCGCTTTGCGTTTAGGCTTTGCTGCTACCGTACTTTGGTTGGTTTTTCGCCCATGGCGAGCATTACCACAAGGCCGAGATTGGCAGAGTATTATTATTTATGGCCTATGTTTAGGTGGGATGAATATCCTGTTTTACTTAGCTATTGATCGCATTCCTCTGGGGATAGCTGTTGCGCTGGAGTTCACCGGCCCTTTAGCGGTCGCTTTATTTGGCTCTAAGCGTAAAAGCGATCTATTTTGGGTTGCTTGTGCCATTGCGGGGATTTTGCTGTTAATGCCTGATTTATCTAGCGCACAAGGGCTTGATCTTACTGGTGCATTAATGGCATTAGGCGCCGGAGCATGTTGGGCTGGTTACATTTTGTTTGGAACTCGCACAGGCAAGCAAGCATCAGGTGGCATCACCGTTGCCTTAGGCATGACTGTTGCTGCAGTCGTTCTGGTACCTATTGGTGCAGTTAGCCAAGGCATGGCATTACTGAGCTGGGAAGTGTTACCGCTTGGATTATTAGTCGGGGTGTTATCTAGTGCTTTGCCTTATTCTTTGGAAATGGTGGCCTTGAGAAATATGCCGACACAAGCTTTTAGTGTGTTGATGAGTTTAGAGCCTGCAATTGCCGCATTGGCGGGTTTTATTATTTTAAGTGAGCAATTGACCTTGCTCCAGTGGGCCGCAATCGGTTTAGTGATTATCGCTTCTATCGGCAGTAGTTTTACGCCTAAAAAAGCCATTGAGATGGGCGTGTAGCTTTGTTGATAGTTTTTGTTTGCTTAATACATTGATATTTATGCTTTGGCTTGTCGTTAAAGTTGCTACGAGCCACAATGGCTAGCTTATGCTGGCTGTATGTTTAGGGTTAACTTTATCGCTGAATTATAATTTTTCGCTCATTGATTCCAGCTATGGATTCTAGGTGTCGCCAGCCATATTTTTCACATCTTGTCGCTCATCGTTTTTATCGCCGATAGGTCACAGGCACAATGATCAAGATAGCAGCTTAATGTTTTTCTGCTTAGAACCGTAATGTTATCGCTTAATAAATGGCGATGTTAGCCACGTATTATGTGGTTGTTAAATCTACTGTGGCACAGAAGAGGAGATAAAAGACTAGACTGTTTTTTTATTATTTAGGCTTTATACTTCCCGGCTGTTTTGTCTTTATAGAATGTAAAACATGAAAAGTTGGATATTTTTAAGTGTAGCCATTTTAACTGAAGTGGTAGCCACTTCAGCGCTAAAAGCCAGTGATGGATTTTCAAAATTAGCTCCTTCAATCGTAGTTGTTGTCGGCTACGTATTATCTTTTTATTTTTTATCACTCGCACTAAAAAGCATTCCTGTCGGTGTTGCTTACGCTACTTGGGCTGGACTGGGTATCGTATTAATTACACTTATCGCTTGGGTGATGTATGGGCAAAAATTAGATTTAGGTGCACTGGTGGGGATGACGTTCATTTTAGTCGGTGTCGTTGTGATGAATTTATTCTCAAATGTGACTCCGCATTAGCGCGTTAACTAATAAGTAGGCATGAGCTATTGAGCCCTGGTCTGTTAAGTAACGGTATTGATTAGCAACTTATGGTGTTCATTCGTCGTCCGTTTCGGGGCAATAAAAAGGGCTTAACAATGATCGTCATTGTTAAGCCCTTTTTTGTATCAGTGGTAACTCAAACCCAAACGATCAATGAGTTTATCGTTTGGGTTATCAGTACTATTACCACGCCATGTCTAAAATCTTGCGACTGGTAGCTAAATCCACTTTGCCGCTTTCAGATAATGCCGTCATACCGTGTGCTTCTAAAGCATCTATCACTAGGCCAAGCTGATCTTGAGTGACACCATGATCGCGCAAGCGTGTCGGTAACCCTACTTGCTTGAAGAACGCCTCTGTTTTATCAATCGCTTGATCTACACGGCTGCCTTCATCACCTTCAGTAATATCCCAAACGCGTGCAGCGTATTGCACTAATTTAGCGTGTTTTTGCTCTTTCAATACGCGCCATAATGATGGCAACACAACGGCTAAGGTTTGCGCATGGTCAATATGGAATAATGCAGTTAATTCATGGCCAATCATGTGCGTCGACCAATCTAAAGGAACGCCAGTGCCGATCATGCCGTTTAAGGCCGATGTTGCACTCCACATTAAGTTAGCACGAGCATCATAATTGGTTGGTTCTTCAACCGTAATAGGACCAACTTCGATTAGGGTACGTAAAATACCTTCAGCCATGCGGTCTTGTACACGGGCATCAACAGGATAGGTCGCATATTGCTCAAGTACGTGTACAAAGGCATCGACTACACCATTTGCCACTTGGATTTTTGGTAAGCTAAAAGTCAATTCTGGATCAAGCATGGCAAACGTTGGGTAAACGCATGGATGATTTACCGGGAATTTACCACCTTTATAGCTGACTACTGCAAAGGCGTTCATTTCAGAACCCGTTGCAGGAAGCGTTGCAATAACTCCCAGTGGAATAACCTTGTCGTTAGCCACGGGTACCGGTGTAAAGCCGTGATGTAATAAGCTTGCCGTGTCGCCATCAAACTGAGTCGCTAAAGCGATAAACTTAGTACCGTCCATCACTGAGCCACCACCAACAGCGAGTAAGAAGTCGATGTTTTCTTTACGAGCAACTTCGACCGCTTTAATGAGTGTGTCGTACTTAGGGTTCGCTTCAATGCCGCCGAACTCAAATACTACGCGGTCACCTAATGCAGCTTTAACTTTATCTAATGTGCCAAAACGCTGAACGCTGCCACCGCCATAAGTGATTAATACTCTTGCATTGGTTGGAACAAGCTGATCTAACTCTGCGATACGGTCTTTACCGAAAACAACATGTGTAGGGTTACGATAATCAAAATTAAGCATAATAGACGCCTTTTGGTTTTGCGCTGAAACAAAGAGTTGGCTTCTTGTGTATATAGGTTTTTTATACACAACAGCAACGATAAATCATCTGGCTATGATAGCCCTTTGAGTCAAAATAAACATACACAGAACTATCGTGTTCATGCCTATTCCTATCTTTATTGTATGAATATGATGATTTTTAGATAAATTAAATACCTTTTTCTGCTTTTTGCTAGTATCATCACCATGATTTATTCTGAGGGGAAGGGTATGAGTGAGATAGCAAGATTAATGGCGCCGCTTGCGCCTAAAGAAGGCGTTAATCATACTCATTTAGCGGGTGTTAATGTATTTCGTAGCTCGCAGTATGGCGCGCGTGGACCAATGTGCTACTCGCAAGGTGTACTCATTGTTGGCCAAGGTAAAAAGCGGGTTTACTTAGACAATCAAAGCTTCGATTACGATCGCCAGCGTTCATTAGTGATGACGGTACCATTGCCGGTAGAGTGTGAAACCTTCGCCAGTATTGAAGAACCGGTATTAGTGTTGATGGTTGATATCGACTTAGTACAGCTTAATTATATTATTCGGCTGATGGACGAGCATAATCAAATCCCCAAAGATTTAAATGAATCGCGTCAGAGTGGTTTTTTTGTTGCAGACAACACTGAAGACATGGATTGTAGCGTGATTAGACTATTGCAAGCATTGCAATCCCCGCTTGAGGCTAAAGTGATGGGTGAGGCGTTAGTGCTTGAGCTGTTATATCGTTTGTTAGACTCACCTAACGCAGCGCCATTGTATGCATTATCTTTAAGCCACACACGTTTATCTAGGGTTGAAAAAGCCCTCAGTTATATTCATAAACATTATGGTGAGTCGGTCGAAGTCGACACATTAGCCAGCCTAGTTAATATGAGCCCGTCTGCATTTCATCGTTGCTTTAAAGAAGTCACCGCATCTTCACCGATACAATACCTGAAGAAAATTCGCCTGAATAAGGCCAAAGCATTACTGCAACTGCAAAAACTCAAGGTCAAAGAGGTATCGACACAAGTGGGTTATGAAAGTACTGCCCAGTTTAGTCGTGAGTTTAAACGCTACTTTGATCAAAGCCCGGGCGAGTGCGCTAGGTTATAATATTTTATATCGATAAGGTGCTATAAACCCATCTTATGTTTTCTGTTAAGGTTTCCTTATGTCAGCTGCACCAACGCAAATTACCTTTTTTGAATTTTTAACGCCGTTAGTCGCATCTGGACTAAAGACCATTACTATCCGCGATATAAGCGAGAGCCATTACCAACCTGGTAGCCAAGTTGAGGTGTTCACTCTCGAAAACCATATTAAAGTGTGTGACATTATGATTTTGGCGGTTGAGCCATTAGCCTTTGCTGACATTAATGAGTTTCATGCCGCCCAAGAAAGCTTGCCATTAGCAGAGTTAAAGCTGCTTATTCAGAAGGTCTATCCTAATCAGCCAACATTATTTATGATTTCATTTAAATTGGTTGCTGCTTAATCGCTATTATTTCCCTAAATGCTGCACTAAGACTAAGACTAAGAGTATCCAGATTCTATTTTATTCCTAACCAATTATTCGATAGTGCGCGATCAAGCCTTTATTTTATCTGTTTGTTTTGGTTGCTGCATAAACTGTTTCATTTGCGCTCCAACAGCAGTGTCTAAAACATGATCTGCTTAACAAATGGGTAAGGATAAGCGTGTTAGTTTATGTATTTGTTGGCGAGTTCGCATTTTAGCAATTTATAAAGTGTTATTTTGATTTCCTGCATCGACAGTGCGTCTTTTATTTAGCGCTTTTTATCAATGGTTTTGCTCCCAGTGACTCATTCAGTTAGGATTTTTTATGTCTCCAATTATTCAATCAGCCAGTCATGAGCTGATTAAACCTTATCAGTCAAATATTACGGTACCCAATTGGATGATCAGTTCTATGGAGCGGGTGATGCAATATTATGTTGATAAGAATTTGCGTCTCGACACCATCTCAACAGACCGCATGCCTAAGCCCGTTGAAGGCAAAAAATACATGTTGTACGCACACATTCCGTTTTGCCATACCTTGTGTTCATTTTGTACTTTTCACCGATTTTTATTTCGTGAAGACAAAGCGCGCGAATATTTTGTGGCGCTGCGCAAAGAAATGCAAATGGCTAAAGATTTAGGCTACGAGTTTGAATCTATGTACATTGGTGGTGGAACGACTACCGTACTTGAAGATGAATTAGCCCGCACAATTGAACACGCAAAAAATCTCTTTCCTGGCATTAAAGAAGTCTCTTGTGAGTCGGATCCACAACATTTAGCCAGCCCTGAGTTTAAGCAGTTAAAAGGTTTGGTCGACAGAATGTCGATTGGGGTACAAAGCTTTGACGACGGCATTTTAAAAATGACTGATCGATTAGATAAGTTTGGTTCAGGCCAGCAAACCTTTGACCGCATTATGGCAGCTAAAGAGCTATTTCCGATCATTAACGTTGATTTGATTTTTGGCTTTCGTGGGCAAACAGAAGAGATTATTCGGTCTGACCTTGAAATGGCGTCTAAACTCGATCCGCGCCAAATTACCACTTATCCATTGATGATCACCCATCAAACGCGTAAAAGTGTCAAAGCAGATCTGGCAGCACCTCATGGTGAAATGGTTAATCAGTACCGCCAAATTTTAAATCGCTTAACTGGGCAATATACTCAATTGTCTGCATGGGCGTTTGGTAAAACCAATGATGAAGGTTTTGATGAGTATGTGATCGACTATGATGAATATCTTGGTGTCGGTTCAGGCTCATTTAGTTTTTTAAATGACACCTTATATGTAAATACTTTTTCGCTAAAGAAATATCAACAACGTATTGCAGAAGGTCGAATGGCTGTTGAGCAACAGAAAAAATATCAGCTAAAAGAAGTCATGCAGTATCGTTTTTTACTGGGGATGTTTTCTGGGCGTTTATCGCGTCAATATTTTCGCGATACTTTTAACGTTAATCTAGATACCGCCTTGTTTAAAGAAATGGCATCAATGAAAGCCATGGGGGCACTGAAAAATGATCCTATTAATCCTGACAAACTGATTGTGACCGACAATGGCAAAATGCTCGGATTATTGATGATGAAGGAGTTTTACTCGGGTATGGACAATGTGCGCGCCCAATTACGTCAACCACTTGCTGAAGCGGATATGTGATCCTGTGATCAACCACCAAAGGCCGTGTTAATCACGGCCTTTTTGTTATACTCAAGGTTCTTTTTCACTACACTTTTTTAGGTGAGTTGCATGGCTAATATTCTTTTGCTTGCCAATATTAATTGTGATCGCATTCTAATGCTTGATAAACCCTTACAAACCGGTGGTCGATTTCATTATCAAGACGGTGGGTTACGTTTAGGCGGTGGCGGCGCGAACACTGGCTTAGGTTTAGTATGGGCCCAGCACAATGTGTCATTGGTGAGTGAGGTTGGCAGTGATGATATTGGCGATTGGATTTTAGCTAAGGCCAGCACTTTAGGGCTTGATTGTCGCTTAGTGCATCGTTTTAATGGCAATACGTGTGAGATGCTATTGGTGATGACCCCGGATGGTGAACGCACCATTATTCGCCCTCAGCGACCTATTTTTGAACTGCCAGTGCCGCCTAAATGGCATCATTGGGATGCCTTTTATATTAACTCTTCGGCAAAAGGTGCTGGTGTTTGGGCGGCAAATGCTATTGCATCCAATCCTAACTGCAAAGTGATATCTCAACTGGCGAAAGATGAACGTAACCGTCCTTGTCATGTACTCATCGCGTCGATTACCGACATGCAAGGGCGCTGTAATCAAGACCCATGGCTATTTGCTTACGCGATTGCGGGTGATGCATTGGAGTACTTTATTGTCACCGATGGTGACCAGGGGGCTATGGTGTACAGTGCCGACGATGAACAACATGTGCCCGCGGTTATTGCTGACGTTATTGACACCACAGGGGCCGGCGATGCTTATGCTGCTGGGGTTATTCATGGTTTATGTCAGCAGATGTCAATTATCGATGCGATGCATGAAGGCGCTTTGTGGGCCTCATTTGCCGTTGCCACCCAAAGCTCAATTCCTGGCGAGGCCTTAAAACAGTACTTAAGTTAACGGCTATGAGTAATGATTAACTTTGAGGATGAATAAATGTCTATGCACATGACTAAAATAGTCTTCGATTGTCATTTTAGTGTCATTGTTAGCGCTTACGATAAGCCCGTCTAAACAACTTTTATAGTGTCGGATGGTTAAGATCATTTTTCACTATGTTTTTAAGTATTATCTCCCATTATATTTATGGCCTTACTCTTCCCCAGTAAGGCTTTTTTTTGTCTGAAAATTGGGTATATTGGCACTCTGTAATCATGTTTAAGCAAGGACCCGCTGGATGAGTAAGCTATGGGTGAAAAGTATTTCTGGGTTATATTTAGGTGACCAAGTGCAAATGCATAATGGTGTTGCCAGTTGTATTAACCAAAAACATATCGCTAAGCAGTTGACCGTGCAATTTGATCGAGTTATCGGTAATAGCGAGGCTGATCCTAAGCATCATGGCGGCCTCGATAGAGTGCTGCATCATTTCCCGCGAGAGCATTATGGTCAGTACCGTCGCTGGGATTTAATGTCGACCTTTTTTGATGCACCTTCAATGGGTGAGAATATCAGTACTGTCGGCCTTAATGAGGCGCAAGTTTATATTGGTGATATAGTCCAAATTGGCGATGTGACATTACAAGTTACCCAGCCGCGATCACCTTGTTTTAAACTCAACTTGCAATTTGGTCACCCTAAATTTGCTTTAGCAATGCAAGAAAGTCGCATGTGTGGCTGGTTTTACCGAGTGCTATCGGAAGGCGATATTAATCCGAATGACAGTATTGTTTTGTTAGAAAGAAAAACGGATATCAGTGTAGCTAAAGCGATGCAGATATATTTTTTAGCAGAATTTGATGCTGCGCAATATCAGATACTGCTTGAATGTGAAGGTTTAGCGCAAACTTGGGTTAACTCATTACAGCGCCGACTTGATCAACAAAGTATAGAAGATTGGGCGATGCGCTTGTATGGCAATGTCAGTTAGTTAACCATAATATTATAAGAAATCTTGATAAGGAATATCACATGACCGAACTAACAGACACATTATCCAAAGACGCTAAAAATATGGGATTATTAGTACATGCCGCCAGTTTTGTCGGTTATATTTTCCCTCTGGGCAGTGTTCTTGGGCCGTTAATTATCTGGTTAATGAAGCGAGACGAGTTTGAGTTTGTAAACCAATGCGGAAAGAACTGCATTAATTTCAAACTAAGTTTAATGATTTATGCCTTAGTGTCTGGGATATTGATTTTTATTGGTGTGGGCGTATTACTACTGGCAGCGTTAGCATTACTCGACATTGTTTGTACCATTATCGCAATGGTGAAAGCCAGCGATGGCAAAGCTTATCAGTATCCACTGACTATTCGGTTTCTGAAATAACTAGCATGATAAATATATCGTGATCGGCAACAGCCATGAGCATAAAAAACGCCACTCAAATGAGTGGCGTTTTGTTAAAACGATTTATCGCATTTACACTTTAAAACGAGCAACTAGGGTATCTAGTCGAGTGGCTAATTGGTTCAATGATTCACTTGCATGTGCAGCGGCATGAGCTGTTTCTGCGGTACGTTGAGTAATATCGTTGATTTCAGTCACATTACGATTAATGTCTTCAACCACAGTTGATTGCTCTTCCGTCGCGGCTGCAACTTGTATGTTCATATCGCTAATCAGTGCAATACGTTCACTAATGCCGCTTAATGACTGGCTCGCTTCATCAACAGCTGTAACACCCTCATGCGAGCGGCTGCGCGATTGTTCCATAGCACTGACTGCTCGCGTCGTTTCTGATTGAAGTTTATCAATCATAGTTTGTACTTCGTTAGTCGAAGCTGCCGTACGAGAAGCTAAGTTACGGACTTCGTCTGCAACAACAGCAAAGCCTCGTCCTGCTTCACCGGCTCGAGCCGCTTCAATTGCCGCGTTCAGTGCCAATAAGTTAGTTTGCTCTGAAATTGCACGAATAACATCTAAAATACTGCCAATCGATTTAGTGTGCGTCGCTAATGATTCAATCACGTCACCGACTTGTTCGACGTCTTTAGATAGTTGATTAATGGTTTCACGTGCCCGTGTTACGACTTTCTGACCTTCAATTGATTCCGCATCTGCATCGCGGGCTGTGACTGCGGCTTGAGCAGCGTTAGTTGCAATTTCATTAACCGTAGCGCCCATTTCGTTAATTGCGGTAACCACCATAATCGTACGGTCTTTTTGTAACTGGCTGTCATCTAACGTCTGGTGTGACTGATTTGATACATCAATAGCAGATAAACCTAGCTGTTGGCTTGTGCTGGCAACTTCCAGGACCGTATCTTGGATCTTACTGATAAAGCTATTAAAACCACGAGCAAGCTGAGCAATTTCATCATCACCATTAACGGGTAGTCTTTGACGTAAATCGCCTTCGCCTTCACCAATGTTGCGAAATAGCTCGGCAATATGAGCAATAGGGCGGCTGACGGAACCTGCAACCGCAATCGAGATGGCTATAAATACCACTGCAATAAGAATGGTCCATATTAAGATCTGATAAGCGGACTCTTGTAGTAAGGCAAAGACTTCAGCTTCAGGCACTTGAGCCACTAGATACCAATCCATCGATTCAATATAGCTACTGGCAATCAACATGTGTTGGCCATCAACTTCTGCTTTAACTAAGTTAAAGTCACTTTTATTTAGCAGTTGGTTAGTATTGGCATTAGGGTATAAAGTGCTGAGCTTAGCCTTACCTACTTTATTGGTATCTCGATATAGTTTTACGTCACCTTTAGCATCCACTAAAAAGACAAATCCAGTGTCTTCAATTTTGAATGAATCTAATAAGTTAACCATATCATCTAGTGATTTAGCTAAGCCAACAAGCCCACGACCATTTGGCTGCTGATAGTTAATAAACAGTTTGACTTCACCATTGGCTTCGGTAAAAACATTGAGCATGCGCTCTTGTTTACTGTCGCGGTAATCAAAAAACCAACCGTCTTGCTCAGGGGTTAATACCCGTAAAAAGCCGTCTTGTGTATAGTAAGCTGCGGTTTCGCGATCGGCGTAAGACGCTTGAGCTAAGCCGTACTGATTTTTTAGGTCATTTAATTGTGCGATGACTAGGCTTTCTTGGTCCGCTGGGCGACCATTTTGGAGCCAGCCAAGCAACATTCTGCTATTGGCTAGTTGCTCCGCGGCATTCATTAAACTGCTAATTTGCAGGTCTACGTCATTGCGGATTTGCATGACTATGCTTGGCATTTCTGAATTAAGCATACGCTGCTCGACGATTTGCTTCGCACTGCGTTGACTCAGTAATCCGACTAATATTGTTGATAGCAGTACAGCAACTGTCACTGTCAGCAATATTTTTTGTTTAATGGTAAGGGTATTAAATGTGCTCATCTACAACAGCCTCTTGGGGTATATCTATGATATATCGGACACAATGCCAATAAATTGATAGTTATTTTGCTCTTAAGTTAATTAAGTAAACAAAATAGTCTTTTTGCGTAGGTTGTTCTGATTTTATGTGAGTAATAATAGTCTATAAAACAAAAAAAACGCACCTATATTTAAGTGCGTTTTTCGGCGGAGCTAATATTTTAACTATTGGTTAGCTTACATATTTGGGTAGTTTGGCCCACCGCCGCCTTCTGGAGTGACCCAGGTAATATTTTGGCTCGGATCTTTGATGTCACATGTTTTGCAATGAATACAATTCTGAGCATTTATCACAAATTTTTTGTCGCCGGCTTCTTCAATCACTTCATATACGCCAGCAGGGCAGTATCGTTGCGCGGGTTCATCAAATTTAACTAAGTTGACCGAAATCGGAATACTTTGGTCTTTAAGGTGTAAATGGCACAGTTGATCTTCTTCGTGATAAGTATTCGACAGGTATACTGAAGACAGCTTATCGAAACTTAATTTACCGTCAGGTTTAGGATAATCAATCTTATTGTAATCACTGGCTAGGCCTAAAGTTGCGTAATCAGGGGTGGTATCCCTAAAGGTCAGCGGAAATTTACCACCAAACCAATTTTGGTCAATGTAATTAAAAGCGCCACCGACTATGGTGCCAAACTTATGTAATGCAGGACCAAAATTACGAGATTGATACAGTTCATCGTGCAGCCAGCTTTCTTCAAAACGTTGTTGGAAGCAATCGAGATCTTTACCACCTTCGATACCAGCCATCAAGCCTTCGCCTAACACTTTGGCTGCGATGATCCCACTCTTGATCGCGGTATGGGTGCCCTTAATTTTAGCAAAGTTAAGTGTGCCTGCATTACAGCCAATAATTAACCCTCCAGGGAAGCTCATTTTAGGCAGTGAATTTAAACCACCTTTAGCAATGGCACGTGCACCATAAGTTAAGCGCTCACCGCCAGTTAATGTTTTGGCAATCACTGGGTGAGTTTTATAACGTTGAAATTCATCAAATGGGCTGAGGTGAGGGTTTTGGTAATTTAAATCAATAATTAACCCCACTGCAACTTGGTTGTCTTCCATATGATATAGGAATCCCCCTCCAGATGAACCATTCACTAGAGGCCAACCGCCGGTGTGAACGACTTTACCTTGTTGGTGTTGTTCAGCAGGGATTTTCCAAATTTCTTTAAAACCTAAGCCATAATGCTGCGGTGTTTTACCATTGTCTAAATGGTATTTTTGGATCAGCTGTTTACCTAAGTGACCCCGACAACCTTCTGAAAAAACGGTGTATTTAGCATGTAATTCCATGCCTGGCATGTAGCTGTCTTTGTGTTGACCATTTTCGCCAACGCCCATGTCACCAATTAAAATACCTTTGACACTATTGTCTTCATTAAACAGTAATTCACTGGCGGCAAACCCGGGGAAAATTTCTACGCCAAGTGCTTCAGCTCTATTGGCTAACCAACGGGCTAAGTTACCGACACTAATAATGTAATTACCATCGTTGTGCATGGTTTTAGGCACAAAGCTGTTTGGTATTAAGCGCGATTTATTCTCTGAGTTAAGCAGATAAATTTCGTCATGAGTGACTTTAGTCGTTAGCGGGATATCAGATTCACGCCAATCATTAAATAATTCGTCCAATACATCCGCTTCAAATACCGCTCCCGATAAAATATGTGCGCCAACCTCAGAGCCTTTTTCTACCACGCAAACGGTGATTTCCTTGTCGGCATCTTTAGATATTTGCATTAAACGACAAGCTGTTGCTAAACCTGCAGGGCCAGCACCGACTATTACTACGTCGAACTCCATTGACTCGCGTTCCATGTTGTCACCTTTCAAAGTTTCCCGTTCATCGCGGGTTTATTGTTTTTCTACAACGATAACTAAACGATCGTTTATCTTTTTAGTTACCTTACCGCAAAATTCACTTTTGTCACAGTAGCAAACATAATCTTGTCAGGGTGAGACGAGTCACAAATAGTTAACGATATAATCTTTTTCATTAAGATATTCACTAAAGGGGTATTTGTTAAAAGGCAATTAGGCCTATAATTGGATCTGACGGTTCTCCGAGCTTTGTGTCCTAAGTCAATGATATGGGCAGTTAGCCGTGGTAATTTTGCCACCGGGGTGAGTAAAGAAATGCATTCACCTCCCACACTTGGAAAGGTTAACATGTCCCAATTACAAGATAGTTTTGGTCGAAGGTTTCACTATTTACGAATGTCAGTCACTGACGTTTGTAACTTCAAATGTTCCTATTGTTTGCCAGATGGGTATAAACCCGATGGCAAACCGAGCTTTTTAACCCTCAATGAGATTGAAAATCTTGTTGCAGGCTTTGGCGCCGTTGGCACTCAAAAAGTTCGTATCACTGGTGGTGAGCCCACTCTGCGCAAAGATTTCACTGATATTGTGCGGATTGTTGCGGCGAATCCCAATATTAATACCGTAGCAATGACCACCAATGGTTATCGTTTACAGCAGAATGCTAAAGAATGGTATGAAGCTGGTTTACGGCGTATTAATGTTTCCGTTGATAGCTTAGATCCTAAAATGTTTTATCAAATTACCGGCGAAAATAAGTTTGATCTTGTTATGCGCGGTATTGATGCTGCATTGGAAGCGGGTTTTGAGCGGGTTAAAGTCAACGCCGTATTACTTAAAGGCTTAAACGATAAAGATTTACCACGGTTTTTACAGTGGATTAAACATATACCTATTGATTTACGCTTTATTGAGTTAATGGAAACGGGCTTGGGTCGCGACTACTTTAATGCGCATCATTTAGCTGGCGTTGATATCAAAAAACAACTTGAGCAGCAAGGCTGGTTATACGATTTACCGAGCGTTGATGATGGTCCTGCACAGAACTTTAGTCATGCCGACTACCAAGGTCGTATTGGGCTAATTATGCCCTATGCTAAAAACTTCTGTGCCAGCTGCAATCGCTTGCGCGTATCTGCCAAAGGTAAATTACATTTATGCTTATTTACTGAAAATGGCCTAGATTTGCGCGATTTATTGCAAGACACTTCACAGCAAGATGAGTTAATCACTCGGTTACACGGTCAATTAGCGCAGAAAAAAGAAACCCATTATCTACATCAAGGTATTACCGGTGTGACTCAGCATCTTGCCTCTATTGGTGGTTAAGCGGTTATTGAGCTAAACCGACTGATGCGGACATTTTTGTGACGCTCAGTCGATAGACATTGAATTTTTATTAAGGCAGTAGCAGCATGAGCAATCGTTTTACCCATATTAACGCCGATGGCAATGCCCATATGGTTGATGTCACTGAAAAAGCCGTCACTGAGCGCGAAGCCCGCGCAGAAGCCTTTATTGATATGGCTCCCACTACCTTAGCGATGATTATGAATGGCAGCCATCACAAAGGTGATGTGTTTGCTACCGCACGTATTGCTGGTATTCAAGCGGCTAAAAAAACTGCTGATTTAATACCTTTATGTCATCCGTTAATGCTGACTAAAGTGGAAGTTGAGCTTGAAGCTCAGCCTGAGCACAATCGTGTGCGCATTACCAGTTTATGTAAGCTATCGGGTAAAACTGGTGTAGAAATGGAAGCGCTAACGGCTGCTTCTGTCGCCGCCTTAACCATTTACGATATGTGTAAGGCTGTACAAAAAGACATGATTATTTCTCAAGTTCGTTTGCTTGAAAAACGCGGCGGTAAATCTGGCCATTTTCAAGCTTAAGCTGCCTTATATGAGCTAACGTTCATCCAGTATGTTTTATGAATAAATGCATTGAGAGACCACTATGATCCAAGTGTTATTTTTTGCGCAAATTCGCGAGTTACTCGATACCGCTAAAGTCGAACACAGTGCCGACAATATAGACACCGCCGAAGCATTACGCGCTGCGCTTGCTGCCACTGATGATAAGTGGGCTAAAGTGTTGGCATCAGACAAATTGCTGGTGGCGATTAATCAAACCATGAGCCAATGGGATTCGCCTGTAAATGACGGTGATGAAGTGGCCTTTTTCCCTCCGGTCACAGGAGGGTAATATGGAACAGAGCAATCAAATTATTGTCCGTGTGCATGCTGAAGATTTTAGCGTTGCCGATGAGTATGCGCTCTTGGCTTGCGATAATCAGGATGGTGCAGTAGTCAATTTTGTTGGCAAAGTTCGTGACTTTAATGATGGCTGCGCCGTAACCGATCTAACCCTAGAGCATTATCCTGGAATGACAGAGTCGGTTTTATTACAGATTAGCCAGCAGGCTTGTGAGCGGTGGCCGTTAAACAAAGTGACCATTATTCATCGAGTGGGTACGCTAACACTTGGTGAGCAAATAGTCTTTATCGGTGTCACCAGTGCCCATCGTAAAGCCGCTTTTGCAGCGTGTGAGTTTTTAATCGACTTCTTAAAAACCAAAGCCCCTTTTTGGAAACTGGAAGCGGGCGATACTGGCAGTAAGTGGGTTGAAGCGCGTGATAGCGATCAACAAGCGGCTCAAATGTGGAAAAAGTAATATTGTTCCGTATTACTGGTATACAGTAAGGATAATCTCTCAATGCCTTTCATTAATAGCATTACTCCAATTTTTTGTCGGCTGGTAAAGTATATTAACGCAAGTGGTATGGCGGCGTTACTGGCGACGGTGGGTGTGATTGGGTTCAGTTCCGCAAGCTTGGCCAGCGATGCTCCGGCCATTGCTGCAGCGGCTAATATTAAGTTTGCAGTAGATGAAATCGCGACGCGTTTTCAACAGCAAACAGGCTTGGAACTGCGGATTAGTTATGGTTCATCGGGTAATTTTATTACCCAAATTCAGCATGGCGCTCCATTTGAGATGATGCTCAGTGCTGATGAAGGTTATATTGATAAGTTACATCAAGCGGGCTTTACTCAAGACGAGGGCATTGTTTATGCCATCGGACGTTTAGCTCTTGCTGCTCCTAAGGCTTCGCCATTGATTTTAGACCCTGAGCTAGTGGGCTTAAGGCAGTTAATCGATGATGGAAAGCTATCTCGTTTCGCCATTGCCAATCCAGATCATGCACCTTATGGAGTGAGTGCCCGTGAAGTTCTCAAAGCAAAAGGTTTATGGGATGCACTCCAGCCGATGCTGATCTTAGGTGAGAATGCCGGACAAGCGACCCAATTTACCATTAGTGGTTCCACTCAAGGCGGTATAGTGCCGTTATCCTTGGTGTTAACACCTGAGTTTGCTAAGCGCGGTAACTACGTGATTATTCCAGACGTGTTATTTCAACCTCTTAATCAACGGATGGCATTGATGCCACAGGCATCTGAAACGGCCGAGCGATTCTATCAATACATGCAATCTAATGAGGCGCGGCAAGTGTTAACGCAATTTGGATTTAACTTACCTAAGCCTGTCGTTAAGCAGGGTGACTAATGGATTGGCAAGCGCTGTGGCTGTCGGTAAGATTAAGTTGTTTTACCGTTGTAGTGTTAATTCCGCTGGCCATAGTGGTTGGGCGATGGTTAGCGTACCGTCAGTTTAAGGGCAAGTCATTGCTTGAGGCTCTGATCATGGCACCATTAGTATTGCCCCCGACTGTTATTGGCTATTACTTATTGGTCGGTTTAGGCAATCAGAGCATGATTGGCCAGTGGGTTGAACAATTAACAGGTCAACAACTGGTGTTTCATTTCTCAGGGTTAGTCATAGCCTCTATTATTGTTAATATTCCCTTTGCTGTTCAGCCTATTCAACGTGCGTTTGAAACTATTCCTATCGATATTCGCGACGCTGCGGCTTGTTGTGGTATGAGCCGATTACGGATTTTTTTTCGAGTTGAGTTACCCATGATTTGGCCTGGTGTATTAACCGCCCTAGTACTGTGTTTCTCCCATGTGCTGGGTGAATTTGGTGTGGTGTTAATGCTGGGCGGTAACATTGCGGGTGAAACTAAAACTATCTCAATAGCCATTTATGATAGTGTGCAGGCATTCGATTTTGATTCGGCAGGGATGATGTCTTTAGTCTTATTGTTGTTTGCGGTAAGCGCATTAGCACTCACTACCAGTATGTCGAGGCGTTTAGGAGGGCATTATAATGCCTCGCCACGCTGATCTTACTTGTGATATTTCACAAACACTACCTATTCCATTAAAAGCGCATTTTAGTTGCCAAGCGGGTGAGGTCTTAGCGGTTGTTGGCCCATCGGGTGGTGGTAAAACAACACTACTGAGAATGATTGCTGGTTTGACATTACCGCAACAGGGGCAGATTCATTGTGGTGAACAGTTGTGGTTTGATGCACAACAGTCTATTTCACTCACACCACAGCAACGACATATTGGTTATATGCCGCAGCATTTTGGTTTGTTTCCGCATTTATCGTCGTTAGATAATGTCATTTCTGGGCTTGATCATGTGCCCAAAGCCTTAAGAAAGCAACGTGCACTAGATTGGTTGGAACGTGTCAATTTGCATGGATTACCTGATCGTTTACCCGCACAATTATCGGGTGGACAGCGCCAACGAGTTGCGCTTGCGCGAGCGCTGGCACGTGAGCCGGCTATTTTGTTATTAGATGAGCCCTTTTCTGCGGTAGATAAAGAAACTCGTGAGCGCTTATACATAGAGTTAGCGCGTTTGAAGCAACAACTATCCATACCGGTAATTATGGTAACCCATGATATTCACGAGGCCTTGTTACTGGCCGATAAAATGATATTAATTAGTCAGGGTAGGATGCTGCAACAAGGCAAGCCCTTTGAGGTGTTATCTCATCCTAATGATGAGGCGGTTGCGAGACAGATGGGCTTGAGAAATATTTTTGATGGCCAAGTTGTGTCACAAGATATTGAACGCAACATCACTCAGTTTACACTGGGTGATGAACTCATCGTCTGTGATAGCGCCCCCACATTAGAGATTGGTCAAGCTATTCGTTGGGTTATTCCCAATCAAGGGATTCGCTTTAATGCCATTAGCAGTGGTCGTCTGTGCAAGAGCATAAATAAGTTAGAGGTCTTCATTGAATCTGTATTGATAATGGGCGAATCCTCTCGGGTGATCGCATCAGTTGTTGGCATAGGGTCAATCATTAATGCTGATGTACCAACTCATTTAGTGCAAAAGTTATCAATCGCGGCAGGAGTGCAAACGACCATAGCGCTCAAGTCAGACCAAATTCATATTTTAAATATCAGAGACAGTTGATCTTTTAAGATGAATGCAGCCAGAAGGGGACGGCTAAACGATTTTTCCCTTTAGTTATAAGGTATTTTCTCAGAATGGCTAAGTGCCACAACTTATGTCGTATTAGAAACTGTTTATCTCGAACCCAATTTAGCCATCAATGTTCAACAGCCCTTTGTCTTAACTTGGATCGTTAATTTATTTTAAATAACTTTTTAGCTCAGTTTGCTGCGCCGATTAGCTTGTGAGACGCATCAGTGCCGAATAAGATAACACAGCCTACTATTGGCGCGAGTTTGATCACTCTATTCGATCTTTTATACTGATTTTATGTCATAAAATGGCGCTTCAGCATCATTTAAAATGGTATTTATGATCAATTATTAATCTTAGATTTCTTGGGACTTTGGCTGCTCTTAGGTAAAGTGGGCAGGTAATAGAATTTTCAATTATATAGAGGCTCGTGATGGTTCGGTTGCTGCTAGCAATATGCTTTCTTCCTTGTGTCGTGATGGCCACCCCATCTATGCATTCCTTATTGATAAATGGTAACTTTTTAAAGCCCATTTCTGTCATGGAGCAATTAGAACAACAAGATCAAGGTACAATTTGTGACTTTGATGTTGACGTTGAGGAAGGCTTGCTGGTATATAAAATTTCTATGGTTAACGTAGAAACCCACCGAATCAATAAATACGAATATCGTGCCTTAGACGGTATATTATTAACTGAAAAATCGTCTGCCTACGCAAGTGATGATACTGGTCAAGTTAATGCTGCTAAAATGCTCGAAGCTAAACATATGAAGTTTTCAGAATTAGTGACTCTTGCGATAGAAAATCAGCAAGGATATTTAACAAAGGCAGAATTGGACCACGATTTATCAATTAGTTATCTCGAATTAAAATTACTCAATCAAGATAGTAGAAGTACCATTGCTTTCGATATTGAAACTCTACGTCCTCTACCTCTGCTCAAATGGGATTAAAGACTCTATGACTATGCGTATTTTACTGGTTGAAGATGATGCTACTACATTAAAGTATGTAGCTGATGGATTTACTGCTCAGAAATATCAAGTCGACAGTGCGACGGATGGTCAGGAAGGTCTGACGTTAGCCAAACATAATCAATATGATTTATTGATCCTCGACCGTATGTTGCCTAAGTTAGATGGCTTAACGTTATTATCAGCTCTGCGTACCAGTGGCAACAAGACACCGGTACTTATTCTATCGGCCTTGAGCCATGTTGATGAACGCGTAAAAGGTTTACGTGCCGGTGGTGATGACTACATGACTAAGCCATTTGCGTTTGCAGAGCTATTAGTGCGTGCGGAAAAACTTGCTCAACGTAATGTGGTTGAACCTGCTGCCACTGATATTGAAGTGGGTAGTCTAAAAATGGAGTTATTAACCCGTAAAGTTACCCTTGATGACAGCGAGTTAATGCTACAACCCAAAGAATTCCAATTACTTAAATATCTAATGGAGCATCCTAATCAAGTCATTAGCCGCACATTACTATTTGAAGCAGTATGGGATTACCATTTTGATCCTCGTACTAACGTGATTGATGTGCACATTGCCAAGTTACGTCGCAAGTTTGAAGAGCTTGGGCATGGTGAGCTAATTGAAACCGTAAGAGGGGCTGGATATCGCCTTTGCAAAAGGCATTAAGCCTTACCAAAGTAGTGCGTGGCGGATCACGCTGATCTTCTCTACATTAGTAACAATATTGATTGTTATGTTGGTGCTTAGTCTCTATCGACAGCTAGTGATTGAGCAACAAAATCAGGTAGATAAACATCTTGCTGCAGAAATGCAACGTTATCAGCAGTTGGCTTTAACAGTCAATCGCCGTAGTTTTGCTGCTCAAATTCGTGCTGCCGATCCCAAAACAGCCTTGATTGCCTGGCGCAACAGCGTTGATATGGTCGGCGCACTGACTTTTTTACCTGAAAACATGCCGCAACTGCCTGAAACCAGAGATTTCCCTATTTTTACCGGCGGTCCAGATAAGCTGCATATTCTCACCGGTGGCCTAGTTATTACCCGTTATGGTCCAGTCCTTATTGCGACGCGAACTGATCAGTTAGCGGCACTAATTGAGAAATTCATTAATGCTGCTTTCTGGGCGGTGGCATTTACCTTAGGACTGACACTGGCATTAGGGTATATATTCTCAAAAGCCATTCTTAGACGACTGGTCGAATACAACCGCTTAAGTGAACAAATTGAAGCTGGACACTATGAGACGCGCTTGCCGGTAAGTGAAAGCCAAGATGAGTTTGATATGCTTGCGCGGCAATTTAATTTGGTGCTCGACACATTAGAGCAAAACTTGCGTGCGGTTCGGGGTGTAACCGATAATATTGCCCATGATTTACGAACCCCGTTGTCACACTTACGTATCGGGATTGAGCTATTATCGCAAAAACCTACCGCTGAACTTGCTGATGCCACCGCCGAGTTACTCGAAGAGTTAGATCACTGCTTGGGAACATTTGATGCCATGTTATCGTTAACTCGCATCGAAGAAGGCCAGCAAATGCTAGATTTACAGCCTGTGAGTTTGCAGCAAATCTGTCAAGATTTATTCGAAATGGCGGAAGTGATTGCCGAGAGTCGCGACCAAGTGCTGAAAATCAGCTTAGAAGATGATATTCAGGTTAATGGCGACAAGTATTTGCTGTTCCAAGCCTTGTTTAATCTGGTTGATAACGCGATCAAGTATTCCCCAGACGGTGCAACAATTAGCATTATCCAACAGGGGAAGCATATTCAAATTAGCGACAATGGCCCGGGTATTATTGACGAAGATAAAGAGCGAGTATTTGATCGCTTAGTCCGTTTAGACCCTAGTCGTCATTACAAAGGCACTGGGTTAGGTTTGTCGATGGTGAAGGCCATTCTATCGCGCCATAAAGCGACCATTTCACTACACGATAATAATCCGGGTTTGCTGGTGAGTATTCACTTTAAATAATAGTGCACTCGGCATTTAATCCTGGTTGGATAATTTATGTATCAACTGCTCAGTGATCAAACAGATTTTATTATTATCAGTAAGTCTGCCAATGTCCATTTTCACAGCCAAGATGGCACTGCTGGAGTGATTGCTCAGGCTGAGGCTGATTTAGGCTATAAGCTTTATCCGGTTCATCGCCTCGATACGCCTACATCTGGTTTATTGATTGTGGCTAAATCGCCACAAGCGGCCAATGTATTCACTCAGATGTTTACTCAGCATCAAGTACAAAAATATTATTTAGCCATTGCCTGTGGTAAGCCTAAAAAGAAGCAAGGTTGGATTATTGGCGATATGGCTAAGTCGCGTCGCAGCATGTATAAATTACTGCGAACCACTGATAACCCCGCAGTTACACAGTTTTTTAGTCAGAGCATTGCCCAAGGAATACGGCTGTACTTGCTCAAACCGCTCAGTGGTAAAACTCATCAATTACGAGTGGCTTTAGCCAGTATTGGCGTGCCTATTTTAGGCGATCAACTTTATGGTAATGAGCTCAGTGATAGGTGCTATTTGCATGCGTACAGTTTGCATTTTAGTTATCTAGATAAGACTTATGTTTTCCAACATGTGCCATCATTCGGAGAACACTTTCTATTGCCTCAATGCCAACAACTTATTGGTAATCAGTGGCAATCGCCGAGTGATTTGTCTTGGCCAAGTAAGTGATAGTTTTTTCTATTAATAAGAATATCGGTGCATTTCTATTACCCAAGTTGAGGTTTATCTAACCTGCTGTTGCAATACAGTTGCGGCCGGCTTTTTTTGCATCATACATGGCTTTGTCGGCTTGAGCTAAAATGTGCTTAATGGGTTTTTTGGGGGGACAATAGCGCAACCAATGCTTGCCGTTATACTAAGCCTCTCTTCACCAGTATCAATTACCAGTTCTGCAAGTTCTTGCTGACATCGTAAAGCCATTTCATGCGCCTGCGCTAGTGTGAACTAAATCTGCAAAAGGGCTCGTACTGACTATTGCCGGGTTGTGGAGATTATTTCACTGGCTTGCTCTATCGAGTCAAGCGAACAAATCGTATTACGCCCCCTACTTTTTGCGAGATACATAGCATCATCAGCTAGCTGTAATAGTTGTTCAATACTGAGGTGAGTTTTACAGGTCGCATAACCAATACTGAGGGTGGTGCTGATGTGTTTTTTTTGCCACACGATGACGCTTTCTTTGATTTTTTGTTGTATCTTTTCGGCCACAATTTGAGCCTCTTTTTTATCAGTTAACGGCAGTATGATGAGAAACTCCTCACCACCATAACGACAAATAAAATCGATTTTACGCAGTGTGTTTTGTAACGTTTCAGCTGTGTGCTTGAGCACTTTATCACCGGCTAAATGTCCATATGTATCATTGATACGTTTGAAATGGTCTAAGTCGAGTACCATTAAGCTATAAGCTAAATCATTTCGTAACCACAAGGCATCAACCTGCTTGAGTTTGTCCAGTAATGCATGCCTATTCCATAAGCCGGTTAATTGATCCTTGTTAGCTAACCGCGCCACTTTGAACACTAATCGAGCCAGAGCATTACCAAATAATACTAGATTAGTTAATAATAACAGTATGATATAGCTCCATAATACTAAGGGTGAGTTAAGTTTGTCGGCGGCAGAAATATGCGCAAGTTGTTGTGGAGAAAATAACAAAACAATTGCTCGGATGATAAATAATAAACCAATAGTAAAAAAGGGCACGTTAAGTAAGGCGGCATAATAAAGCGGTAAGTGTTTTTTTACTGCCCGAAAATTATCAATACCACTGAGGGAAATGAAGATAGCTGCAGTCATGCTCATCACAATGACTAAGTAAACGGCATAGATCACTGAGGGAGGTACTAACAGCATTAATAGTGCCGCAGTTGTCAGCAATATTAGATCAAAACGGTAGGATAAAGCTTGTTTAAATAAGTATTGGCAGCCCCAACGCACCAGAGCAAATCCCAAGAGTATTGTCATGTCAGCAACAAACCAGTATAAATAGTTAATTGCTTCAGTGCGTTGAGTGTAAAGTAAAATGCCGATAACAGTGAAAGTGTTAGCCGCAGCGAAGCACCAACTGGCTTTGGGTGCTATGCGTAATAGAGTGGCAAGCAATGTCCAAGCTATTGCACAGCTAAGCGCAATTAAGCTGAAAAATTGTACAAAAACAATACTCTGGCTATTTTCCATATGACTCATTACTATCGGGAAGAAGACGGTTCCATGATGCAATATCAATATACAAACAAAATAATAGGATAATTATTCTAGTTAACAACTTGTATCGTATACTCTTTTTATAATAGTTATAGCTAAATTAATCAATTTAAATAAGGCAACGAAAATGGATACTAATAAATTATTACTAGTGATTATTGCGATTTTGCTTCCACCTGTGGCGGTATTGCTCAAAAAAGGTATGGGCAAGGATTTATTAATTAATATCCTATTATGTATTTTCTTTTTTGTCCCCGGGCTTATTCATGCTTTGTGGGTAGTATTACAAGAGTAAAGGCTAGTATATGATGCCGCTGAGTCGCTGATAAGTTGGAATCGATAGGGTTTCAATCATTTTAAGATTATAATTGCTTGGTAGAAATGCTATTAAGTGACCAACATGAATCGTAAAAAGAAAATTAATCAAACCCTGAAAGCTAAAGCCAAGAAGGCCAATGCTAAACTCCATGCAGCCAATAAATCTCCTTATATTGCCAAAGCCGATCGCGAAAAGCTTATGCAAGCGCAATTGATAGCCGCGCCAACAGTAGGTTTAGCTGACAGTGAATCAAGTGATACAGATACTATCCAGTAGCATCTGTATCATGAACTCGCGATGTCGTTTCACTTACGCATGTACACCACAGATTTTACACTGGGGTTGTTTAGGCAAGCGCATTTGTCTAAATTCCATGGTCATGGCATCTATCATTAGCAACTTCCCAGTTAACGCTTGACCGATACCTGTGATGACTTTTATCGCTTCAGTTGCTTGAATGCAGCCTATCATGCCAACCACTGGAGCAAGAATACCCGCTTCGACGCAGGTTAATTGCTGCTCGCCAAATAAAGCGCTAAAACACTGATAACACGGGCTATCTTCTCGGTAGTCAAAGACGGTTACCGTGCCTTCCATTCTGATTGCAGCAGCAGATACTAAGGGGACTTTGTGCTCAAAACAACTTTTGTTGAGCTGTTCTCGAACAAGCATGTTGTCGGTGCAGTCAAGAATTAAGCTGTGCTGGCTTACCGAGGCATTTATCTCATTATCATCTAATTGCGCATTAATGGTATTGAGAGTAATCAATGGGTTTAGCTGCATCAATGCCTGTTTGGCAGACGCCACTTTCGGCTGACCAATATTGGCGTCATGGTGTAATACTTGGCGTTGTAGATTTGAAAGCTCCACCGTATCAAAATCAACTAAGGTGATTTCACCAACCCCCGCCACAGCAAGATATTGGCTTGCAGCACAACCTAAACCGCCAGCGCCAATAATTAACACCTTGGCAAGTTTAAGTTTTTCTTGGCCATCTATATCGATAGCTTTAATCGAAATCTGCCGGCTATAACGCAGCATTTCAGTGTCGGTCAGTATTTCTTGCTCAAGTGAGTCCATAATATTCCTAACACAACACGTTATTAAAAGGCTCTACAGTCACTTGGACACCCTTAGATGTGTCGCCTTGGAATTGATCTAATATTACAAAGCAATTAGCTAAGCTCATTGATGTCAGCATACCCGATCCTTGGCCACCTGTGATGGCCACTTCAAGCTCGCCCGCTTCATTGCGACTGAGTATGCCGCGTTGGTATTCGACTCTGCCAGGATGTTTACGTATATCCGTCAGTAACTTGGCTTGGCAAAATAAAGGCGTAACCGGTTTGAGTCCCTGCATCTTTTTCAAAATAGGTAATACGAGCTTATAAAAAGTCACCATCGAAGAGACCGGGTTACCGGGTAAACCACAGAAAATAGCATTATCTATTTTACCGAAAGCAAATGGTTTTCCTGGTTTAATGGCCAGTTTCCAAAAGGTGATTTTTCCTTCTTCAGATAAGATTTGTTTAGTAAAATCAGCGTCACCAACAGAGACACCGCCTGATGTGAGCACCATATCCGCTTGGCTAGCCGCTTCTTTAAATGCTCCGCGAATCGCTTCTTTATTGTCGGCTATTACGCCCAAATCAATCCATTCAACATTACTTTTACTCAGTAAGCCTTGGATTGAATAGCGGTTAGAATCATAAATCTGTCCTGGCGCCAATTCGCTTCCCACCGGGCGTAGTTCATCGCCAGTGGAAAAGAAGGCCACTTTTAATTTGCGTGTCACCCTTACTTGGCTGATACCAATGGTGGCGAGTACCCCCATTTCTGCCGCGCGGATAATGACACCACGGTGTAATACTTTTGTACCAGCCAGCAGTTCTTCACCGCGACAGCGCACATTGGCGCCTAAGCGATGTGGATGTTCAATACTAATCTGGTTTTGGTTTGCTTGAGTTTTTTCTTGCATTTGTACGGTATCAAAACCTGGGGGAATAGGAGCACCGGTCATAATGCGGATACAACTATTAGGTAGCACTTTGCCACTGAATGGGTGGCCTGCAAAAGAGCTACCCACTAATGTGAAAGTTGTTTTATCTTGTGATGTCGTTAAGTCTGCAAACCGAAATGCATAACCGTCCATAGAAGAGTTATCAAAAGGGGGTAAATCAATACTTGAGGACAGATCTTCGGCAAGAACCCTGTCGATAGCTTGGGTTAATGTTACCATTTCGGTATCTTGAGTTGCTTCAACTTGAGCTAAAAGTTGCTCAATCGCTTGATCGGGATGCAGCAATGTTGGTTGAGCGCAAGGGTCTTGATTACTAGACATCAGAACTTCCTTAATGAAATGCTAAAATACGAGATAGCGTATTTTGGCTGAAAAAATAGGTGTTTGCATTTTCATGGGGCTTAGTATGCCATGATGGCACAAGCGTTTTATGATCACACTTAAGGTTTTAAATTTTATGCCGAAAAATAACGCCAATGCTGGTTGGTACTTGTACATTATTCGCTGTGCAAATTCACATTTATATACAGGTATTACCACGGACATTGCGCGCCGCTTTGCTGAGCATCAAACAGGCAGTCCAAAAGCGGCTAAATATTTAAAAGGTAAAGGCCCGTTAACCCTGGTTTACCAAGAATCCTTAGCGGATCGAAGTGAGGCATCAAAACGCGAAAGTGCGATTAAAAAACTGTCTCGCCAGCAAAAGTTAGTGTTAATTGAACAGCATCAGCGACTAGGGCGTCACTCTACCAGCGATAACATGCTTGTAGAGTGACGAGCAGATTACTTAGATACCCTTAACACAGGATATTTCATGTATTGGTTATCATAATATGGGCTGCGTTCATAAAACCAACGGAGTCTTGCTTCACTGTCTTTGGCAAAATCAGGGTTCTTTAGTGCGAGATTGAATTCAGCTTGTAGGCCGGGATTCTCTTGTAACATTTTTGCCGCTAAAGGTTCAACCGCATAATCTTCAATGTATTCGGTGCGGGTGAAAATAGGATTAAAAAATCCCCAGTAAAAAAGTGAATCCTCGGCTTGTGGCTCGAGCAGCAGCATGGCTAAATCACCCAAAGGCTGGTCGGTTAGAATACGCACAGTACCAGCAGGAAGATCAGTAGTAACTTTGTGAATGGTCGTGTTGGCGGTGACTGTTTGATGGCCTTCGTAATCAGCACTAGAAAACATGGGCTCGTTGAATTGATATTGCTGTGCGGTTACTGTGGTGACTTGATTAAGACGCGTCATTCTGATGCCGTGTAAAGCGAGACGATCAATCACATCAGCCCACTGTGGTGGAATATAATACGCCACAGGACGCGTCACTGTCACAATCGGTTTGGTATTAGCCACAAGCGGTAAGTTTTTATATAACTTAGGTTCACCTGTCCAGCGTACTACTTTGTCGCCACTGATTGGGCTTTGCTCAATACGGTAATCAATACCTTTAAAGTCTCGCCCTTGTGCTAATGTTTGGTTTTCCCAGCTTAGTGTTAACTTGCTTGGATTTCGGTATTTATCTTCATTGATGGCAGATTTTAGCTTAGTGCTATTTTGGGCCACTGTTTTAAGGGTTTGTTCAAGCATGACATAGGTGCCAAGTACGCGTTGCTTGTAGGGCTTAAGGCTATGGTTTTCAATTAAAATGGTGGGTAAATGACGGGCATCGCCATAGCCATTGGAGAATCGTGGGCTAGGGTTCCAAAGTGATATACCTTTACTCATGTCGGTATTGTCGTTAGCAAAAACTAATGGACCAGGTATGTGGCCTTGTTCTGTTAAGGCTTGTTCTACCTCTGGACGATAAATAGTCTCTAGCCATTTAAAAATGCTCGGGCTGTAACCTTGAGCGAGGTTGTAGCCAAAGGTGACATCATATTGGTAGTCAATGCCATCGGTAACATGGACATCTATGTATAAATCTGGCTGCCAAATATTAATAGTGCGAATAAGGTGCTGCATTTCCAGTGCATCAGCTTTGGCATAATCACGGTTTAAATTAAGGTTTTTAGCCGTAGTACGCCAACCCATGTTCACAGGTCCACGCTGATTAACGCGGTTAAATTTGCTGCTGCGCTCGTGAGCATCAACACTGAAAATAGGGATAAACAGTAAGTTAACGTTTTCAAGTAACTCGCGTTTGTGGTTATGACTGATATCACGCAATAACATCATCCCAGCATCTTTCCCGTCAATTTCGCCAGCATGAATGCCCGCTTGCACTAGCACGGTCGCTTTACCATTATCACTCAATGCTTGCGCAGTTGATGCTCCATCTTGCGACGCAACAATCATCCATATATCTCGGCCTTGGGGACTTTTGCCGATACTAACCAGTTGTAATACATCGCTGCTGTCGACGAGTTTGTTTAACCATTGCACCGTATCATGATAGTTCGGGCTAGAAACGTAACCGTTTTGCTCAAATGGAGTGATCCATGGCTGATCTGCACTTAATAACAAGGTTTCACTTGCACCAGACCAAGGGTGAATTGGCGGCAGTATATTGTCGTTTTCAAAATGTGCAGTGTGCTCTGTTGCGACTATGGGCGTCGAAGATGCAGCATCATCAGCATGAGTGAAAGAAGAACAAATCAGTAACGGACTAACCATTAAACTTGCAAGCAAAAAGCGGCGCATGAATATCCCTGTAAATGGTGATGGTGTTGACATAATAACGGTAATAACATCATAGCATTGCCTATCAACAGTTTCAGTGGCTTTATGCTGTAATTTTACAGATAAAAAATCCCAACCGAAGTTGGGATTTTAGGCATGACATCGCATTATGTTAATTGCGAATTCTTGCTGGCTTATTTAGACGTTTGGGCCAGCATTTTTGATTGCTTCAGACACTTTATATTTAGCAAAGTTGTCACTGAACTCTTGTGCTAGTTGTTGTGCGTATTTGTCATAGTCAGCTTTATTTTCCCATGTATTAACTGGGTTGAGTAAAGCGGTATCTACACCCGATACACTAACAGGTACATTTAGGTTGAGTTTATCGATATGCACTGTGGCAACATCTTTTAATTCACCACTTACAATCGCGTCAACAATGGCGCGAGTGGTTGGAATATCAAAACGTTTGCCTACACCGTGTGGACCACCTGTCCAGCCGGTGTTAACAAGGTAAACTTGACTACCAAATGACTCAATGCGTTTCATTAGCAGCTCGGCATACACACCTGCAGGACGTGGGAAGAATGGTGCACCAAAGCATGTTGAGAACGTTGACTGGATAGCCGATGTTGAGCCCATTTCTGTTGAGCCCACTTTTGCGGTATAACCCGATAAGAAGTGATACGCTGCTTGCTCTTTGCTTAACACTGACACTGGCGGTAATACACCTGAGACATCACAGGTTAAAAACACAACGGCATGAGGTTCGGCACCACGATTATCTTCTTTACGCTGAGCGATATGCTCTAAAGGATAGGCTGCACGACTGTTTTCGGTCAGGCTAGTGTCTTTATAGTCAGGCACTCGCTGTTCATTCAGTACGACGTTTTCCAACACAGTTCCAAAACGAATCGCATCCCAAATCACTGGTTCATTTTTCTGGCTCAGGTCGATACATTTAGCATAACAACCACCTTCGATATTAAACACGCCACCCGGAGCCCAGCCGTGTTCATCATCACCAATTAAGAAGCGTTTTGGATCAGCGGATAGGGTTGTCTTACCTGTACCCGATAAACCGAAAAATAATGTGGTATCACCATCATGGCCAACATTGGCCGAGCAATGCATTGGTAATACACCTTTAGCAGGTAATAAGAAGTTCTGTACTGAGAACATCGACTTCTTCATTTCGCCAGCGTATTTTAAGCCCGCAAGCAGCACTTTTCTCTCGGCAAAGTTAAGAATAACCGCCGCGTCAGAATGGGTGCCATCACGATCAGGTTCACACACAAACCCAGGTGCATTGATAATTTGCCATGTGTCTTTGTTGCCACGATTAAAGCTTTCTGGCGCGATGAATAAGTTACGAGCAAACAGCTGATGCCAAGCATATTCAGTGGTTACACGCACTGGAATATAATGATCATCATCAGCGCCGACTTCAAGTTCAGACGTAAATAACTCTTTGTCTGCAAGGTAAGCTTCTACACGGCCCCATAATGCATCGAATTTACCCGCTTCAAATGGACGGTTTACTTTGCCCCATTCAATATCCGCTTCTGTATTTGCCTCTTTGACAATAAAACGGTCATTAGGCGAGCGACCTGTTCTTTCTCCTGTTTTGGCCACTAAGGCACCATTCGCGGTGAGCTGACCTTCTCCACGAAGAAGCGCTATTTCTACCAGCTGTGCTGTCGTAGGGTTAAGGTGAACGCGGTTAGATACATCCGCCATAGTGTTGATCTCCATGTCTTTTAGGTCGTGTTTCGCAGTGAATCGCTATTGGGGTTAGGTGTTCAAACTTAGCTTGATATTATTTTTTGCGCTGAGGCTATAAGCTAATGTCAGGGATTGTAACGCAAGTTAATGTTTTGGTAACGAACAGTTTGGTAATATTTTTGAAAGTTATTTTGTTTTGAGGGGGTTTTTAGTGATTTTAAAGGCAAAAAAAGCGCATTAAGCGCTTTTTTGTCATGGGTTACGTAGGTTGTAACGGTATGGATTACTGTTTTGACTGACTGCTATGGCTGCCCGAATATAGTGCGGCAATATCTATTGCGTCAAAAGCGTATTTTGCTGTGCAGTATTCGCAATCCATTTCGATTTTGCCATCTTCAGCCAAAATGGCCTCAACTTCATGTTGTGATAAGGTCTTGATAGCAGCGCCACTGCGTTCATATGAACAGCTACATTTAAAGGTAACATCAACAGGGTCAAATAAACGTACTTCTTCTTGATGATACAAGCGATGTAATACCTGTTCAGCATCCAGTGTGAATAGCTCTTCTGCTTTAATTGTAGCGGTCAATGCTGCTAAATGTTCAAAATCATCCGTTTGATCTGATTTCGATGGCAATACTTGCAGCAGCATACCTGCAGCTTGTTTGCCGTTAGCAAATAACTGAATTTGAGTCGGTAATTGCTCTGATTGATTAAAATATTCTTCTAAACATGCGGCTAGATTGACATGGTCTAGTGATACGATACCTTGATAACGTTCACCTTCATCAGGTGTTAAGGTGATCACCATGTAGCCTTTACCAAACATTTCCTGCAGGCTCGCATCATCTGCAATATCATCATTCCAACGGGCAACACCACGTAAAACTTGCTTATTGTTACCATTAATTACCGCTAAAGAAACCGGGCCATCGCCTTGTAACTGCACGCTAATATCGCCATTAAATTTAATGGTGGCGGTCAGTAATGATGTTGCCGCCATTAACTCACCAATTAGATGCTCTATTGCCACGGGATAAGTATGTGCAGAAAGCACTTCTTGGTAGCTATTTTCTAATTGGACTATTTCGCCACGCACATCGACGTTATCAAAAATGTAGCGATGTAAAATATCGTTGTTCATTTGTATTCTCTTACTCTTTGGGCGCTTAGTAGTCTTTAAAGCGCATAATCTGTCGTCTTTGTTTTTTATCCGGTTTATGATCTGGGGCCGGATTGTTCAATATATTTAACCGTCTTGCTTCAGCGTTTATAATCCGTTTACTGATGCTTTCTGGTGTTTCTTCGTATAGGGTTTGCGCTACATTGGCGCTTTGTCTATGACCAGATAATTGGATGACAAAAACCTCTTTATCATCATTACCTTGACGAAGACGGATTTTTGCACCGACTTCTGCATTCTTACTGGATTTAGTCCGTTGGCCGTTGTAATGTACTTTACCGCCATTGATCATGTCTTTTGCGATAGCGCGGGTTTTATAAAAACGTGCCGCCCATAACCATTTGTCGAGCCGAATAACGCTTTTTTCGGGCTGAGTTTGAGTCAAATGACCTCCAAAACAGGGATGATTTCACAGACTGAGTAACCTAACTGCCATACAATGTGTGTATTATCGTAATAGAGGGCAATATTATGGCTCTTTTATGGTCGCAAAGTTAGCATATTTGATGGAGATTCGCCAATCGATATGCTCTGGGGTTGTCGCTTTATCCTGTGTGAGTTAGCATGACGACTTCACATATATTTAACGAATTTTATTAACAATTAGAACAGAGACCTGTACCAAGGCGTATAGAGGGTCCAATAACATATGGATTTATTAGATAAACTGATCACCAACGCAGCAAAAATACCGCATAAACGATTGAGTATGATTGTATTTTGGCTTGGATTGATCATTGTGTTGCTACTCGCAGCACAAATCACATGGAAGTTGATGCCAGTATCATCGCAATCTGCGGTGTGGCAACCATCCCCCATCTCTGCGGGCACTGCAAAGCGTATTGAGCTTGCCGGTGTGCGTGATCTATTTCTTTTTGGCCGCTTAGACAATAATAACGACAAGCCTAAAGTCGAAGTCGTAGAGCAAATAACAGATGCACCTAAAACAAACTTGTCAATTCAATTGACGGGAGTTGTTGCATCCACCGAGGAAGCTCAAGGCTTAGCCGTCATTGAATCAAGTGGTCAACAAGAAACGTATAGCTTAGGCGATAAAATTAAAGGTACTTCGGCTTCTTTAAAAGAGGTTTATGCTGACAGGATCATTATCAGTAACAGTGGCCGTTATGAAACCTTAATGCTTGATGGGCTTCAATACACCACACAAGGTGCGGCAAACACCCAGCTACAACAAGCTAAAGCTGATCAACAGGTCACTCGAGTTGATCGTCGCGATAATGAACGTTTTTCTGAAGATCTGTCTAATTCTCGTGACGAGTTGCTAGCAGACCCCAGTAAAATTACAGACTTTTTGGCTATTTCACCGGTACGTAATGGTGATGAATTAGCGGGTTACCGTTTAAACCCTGGCAAAGACGTCGCATTGTTTAAGCAAGCGGGTTTTCAGGCTAATGATTTAGCCAAATCAATAAATGGATTTGATCTGACCGATATGGGTCAGGCATTAGAAGTGATGGCACAATTGCCTGAGCTCACCGAAATGGCTGTCATGGTTGAGCGTGAAGGGCAGTTGGTCGAAATCATGTTTAGTTTGCCAGAATAATTTGGCGTTAGAGGATTGAGTAGAATGAATAATAAAGGGATCCGACATAAGATTATTGCTGGAATGCTGATGGGAGCTGCGATGATAGCAGCACCAAGTGCTTGGTCGGAACAATATGCCGCCAATTTTAAGGGCACTGACATTCAAGAATTTATTAATATTGTCGGTAAAAACCTCAATAAAACCATTATTGTAGATCCAACAGTACGTGGCAAAATTAATGTCCGCAGTTACGATTTACTCAATGATGATCAATATTACCAATTCTTCCTTAACGTACTTCAAGTGTATGGTTATGCAGTGGTTGAAATGGAAAACCATGTCATTAAAGTCATTAAAGACAAAGACGCCAAAATGGCTGCTATTCGCGTTGCCGATGACAAAGCTCCAGGTGTCGGCGATGAAATGGTTACCCGTATTGTGCCTTTATACAATTCTGAAGCTAAGCAGCTCGCACCATTACTTCGACAGTTAAATGATAATGCTGGTGGCGGTAACGTCGTCAACTATGACCAATCAAATGTACTAATGATTTCTGGCCGTGCTGCGGTAGTCAACAAGCTGGTAGAAATTGTTCGTAGAGTCGATAAGCAAGGCGATACAGATGTGCAAGTAGTGGCATTAGACTATGCCTCTGCAGGCGAGATAGTTCGTATTGTAGATACTCTTTACCGTTCCAGTGCTAATCAATCACAACTTCCAGGTCAAGCACCTAAAGTGGTCGCAGATGAACGCATGAATGCGGTTATTGTCAGCGGCGATGAGAAAAGCCGCCAGCGTGTGATTGAACTGATTAAGCGTCTCGATGCCGAACAAGCGAGTACAGGTAACACCAAAGTCCGTTATTTACGTTACGCCAAGGCAGAAGACTTAGTTGAAGTATTAACTGGTTTTGCACAAAATTTACAAGACAATAAAGAGGGCGCTAGTGCCCAGCAAGGCAACTCAAGTAAGCGTCGTAGTGATATCAATATTATGGCCCACAGTGACACTAACTCTTTGGTGATTAGTGCTGAGCCCGATCAACTGCGTACTATTGAAAGTGTGATTAATCAGCTTGATATTCGCCGTGCGCAAGTGCTCGTTGAAGCCATTATTGTTGAAATAGCCGAAGGCGACAACGTTGGTTTTGGCGTGCAATGGGGTAGCGAAGCGGGCGGGCTGACTCAGTTTAACAATATCGGTCCAACGATTGGTGAAGTGGGTGCTGGGGTCTGGGCTGCACGTAAAACCGATGGCACTAGCGTGACGACTATTGATGGTAATGGCAATCCAGTTACTACCACTAATCCAACCTCTGAAGGCGACTTTACGTTGATCGCGCAAGCACTCGGTAAAGTCAATGGTATGGCCTGGGGCGTGACGACAGGTAACTTTGCCGCGTTAATCCAAGCCGTTTCAAGTGATACTAATTCAAACGTATTAGCCACACCGTCGATTACTACGCTCGATAACCAAGAGGCGTCGTTTATAGTTGGTGATGAAGTGCCCATTATTACCGGTTCAACCTCAAGCTCTAATAATGACAACCCTTTCCAAACGGTAGAGCGAAAGGAAGTGGGGGTTAAGCTGAAAGTCGTACCGCAAATTAACGAAGGTTCATCGGTTAAATTAACTATCGAACAAGAAGTGTCGGGTGTTAATGGTAACACTGGCGTAGACATCAGTTTCTCTACACGCCGTTTAACCACTACTGTCATGGCAGATTCAGGCCAAATTGTCGTCTTGGGCGGTTTAATTAACGAAGAAGTTCAAGAAAGTATTCAAAAAGTTCCAATTCTTGGTGATATTCCTTTTATTGGTCATTTATTTAAGTCTTCTTCTAGCAAGAAAACCAAAAAGAATCTGATGATTTTCATCAAGCCCACTATTATCCGTGATGGCATTACAATGGAAGGTATTGCCGGGCGCAAATATAATTACTTCAGAGCATTGCAGATGGAACAACAAGCGCGTGGTATTAACTTAATGCCAAATACTCAAGTACCTGTATTAGATGAGTGGAACCAAGAAAATTATATACCGGACGACGTCAACGACATGCTTGATCGCTATAAAAGCGGCAAAGGATTGAGTACTGATATGCGTGATTCAGATCCCGCTTTACGTACCATCGATGAAAGCATGCAAAAGGACAAGGCTCAAAACAATGACTGATAGCGTGATAACTGAGCCATTAGCCCAAGTATCTAGTGACGTTGCCATGGAAGTGGTCGAAGGTGATGGGGTTTTTCATTCCAACAGTAAAGAACGTTTGCCGTTCGCCTTTTCACATCGCTTTCAATTAGTGTTAGCGAAAGATAACGATCAGCTTTGTCTTTTTTATACTGATAAAACGCCGCTCAGTGCCATGCTAGAAGTACGGCGCTATGCGGGTGTTGAGTTACCGTTGATTAAGCTAGAAGTGGCTAAGTTTGAGGCTAAATTAACTCAAGCATATCAAGCTAACTCCTCTGAAGCTCAACAGCTTATGGAAGATATCGGTAACGAGATGGACTTATTCACTCTGGCCGAAGAATTACCGCAAACCGAAGATTTGCTTGAAGGCGATGATGACGCACCAATTATTAAATTAATTAATGCGTTATTGTCTGAAGCCATTAAAGAAGAAGCCTCAGACATTCACATCGAAACCTATGAGAAACAATTAATTGTTCGTTTCCGTATTGATGGTGTGTTGAAAGAAGTATTAAAGCCAAATCGTAAGTTGTCATCTTTGTTGGTGTCGCGGATTAAAGTGATGGCGCGCTTAGATATTGCCGAAAAACGCCTCCCACAAGATGGACGTATTTCACTGCGTATTGCTGGTCGTGCTGTCGATGTGCGGGTATCAACTATGCCATCGAGTCATGGTGAGCGCGTAGTAATGCGTTTACTGGACAAAAATACCGGTAACTTAGACTTACAACAACTGGGTATGACACCAGGCATTCGTGAAAAATTCGATGAACTAATTCGTAAACCTCACGGAATTATTCTTGTTACAGGGCCTACCGGTTCTGGTAAAAGTACTACCTTGTATGCCGGGTTAACGGAAATTAATTCTAAAGATACTAATATTTTAACGGTTGAAGATCCGATTGAATATGAATTAGAGGGCGTTGGTCAAACTCAGGTCAATACTAAGGTCGACATGACTTTTGCTCGAGGATTACGCGCAATTTTACGTCAAGATCCCGATGTGGTGATGATTGGTGAAATTCGTGATTTAGAAACCGCGCAAATTGCGGTGCAAGCATCATTAACCGGTCACTTAGTGATTTCAACTTTACATACCAATACCGCATCAGGGGCTATTACCCGTTTGCAAGATATGGGGGTAGAACCCTTTCTAGTGTCATCTAGTTTGCTTGGCGTACTCGCTCAGCGTCTAATTCGTACATTATGCCCACAGTGTAAAGAAGCACATGAGCCAGATGAGCGTGAACGTGAGTTACTGGGTATTACTGCGAACGACACCCGTATTATTTATCGCGCTAAAGGGTGTAAGGCTTGTGGCCAAAATGGTTATCGAGGTCGAACCGGTATTCATGAGCTACTTATCGTTGATGACAATGTCCGCGAGTTAATTCATGGCGGCAGGGGCGAATTAGCCATTGAAAAATATGTGCGTAAATCGATTCCAAGTATCCGCCATGACGGTATGAGTAAAGTACTCTCCGGTGTGACCACCCTAGAAGAAGTATTGCGAGTGACACGCGAGGAGTAATCAATGGCGGCGTTTGAATACAAAGCCCTTGATAGCAAAGGCAAACAACAAAAAGGTGTGATTGAAGCTGATACGGCACGCCATGCAAGAAGCCAGCTGCGTGAGCAGCGTCTTATGCCACTGGAACTTCTGCCGGTTAACGAGAAAGAAGCTCGCTCACAGCGTGGTGGGTTTAATCTCGCGAACGTGTTTAAAAAACGTATATCTGTTGCCGAACTGGCCCTGATCACGCGCCAAATTGCGACACTGGTAGCTGCGGGCTTACCGATTGAAGAAGCACTAAAAGCGGTTGGACAACAGTCTGAAAAAGATCGTTTAGGCAGCATGATTATGGCGGTGCGATCTCGAGTGGTTGAGGGTTACACCTTAGCTGACTCAATGGCTGAATTTCCGCATGTGTTTGATGATTTATACCGTGCAATGGTGGCATCCGGTGAGAAATCAGGCCATCTAGAAGTGGTACTTAATCGTTTAGCTGATTACACCGAACGCCGTCAACAGCTCAAAACAAAGCTAACACAAGCCATGATATATCCCATCGTATTGACTGTGGTCGCCATTGGCGTGATAGCCGTGTTATTGGCGGCTGTAGTACCTAAGGTTGTTGGCCAATTTGAACATATGGGCCAAGAGTTACCTGGCACGACCCAGTTTTTAATACTCGCATCGGATTTTGTGCAGCATTGGGGCGTGGTGGTGGTACTGATTATCTTCGGTTGTATGATTGTGTTTCAGCGTATGCTGACTAATCCGCAACTGCGAATGAAATACGACACCGCCTTATTGCAAATGCCCGTTATTGGTAAAGTCAGTAAAGGATTAAATACCGCACGTTTTGCGCGTACATTAAGTATTTTGTCAGCAAGCTCAGTGCCGTTACTTGATGGTATGCGTATTGCCAGCGAAGTATTACAGAATGTCAAAGTGCGTGCCGCCGTTGATGAGGCGACGGCGCGAGTCCGCGAAGGAACTAGTTTGGGGGCTGCGTTGACTAATACTAAGCTATTCCCTGCAATGATGTTGTACATGATTGCGTCAGGGGAAAAAAGTGGTCAATTAGAGAATATGCTTGAACGGGCTGCTGATAACCAAGACCGAGAGTTTGAGTCTAACGTCAACATTGCTTTGGGGGTGTTTGAACCCATGCTAGTCGTGAGTATGGCATCGGTTGTATTATTTATTGTAATGGCTATTCTGCAGCCTATTTTAGAGTTAAACAACTTGATCAGCGGCTAGGACTAACCTTGACCTTGCTTGGGTAAACCAAGCTTAACACCGATTTTACGCATGAATATATAGACAATTTTTAGAGGAAGTAATCAATGCAACATAATAATAAACAACGTGGTTTCACCTTACTCGAAGTAATGGTGGTGATTGTTATTTTAGGTATTTTAGCGTCAATGGTTGTGCCGAATTTGATGGGGAACAAAGATAAAGCAGATCAACAAAAAGCGGTGTCAGATATTGTTGCGCTAGAAAATGCATTGGATATGTACAAGTTAGATAACAGTATTTACCCAACAACAGAGCAAGGGCTTGATGCTTTAGTGCAAAAGCCTAGCTCGTCGCCAGAGCCGCGTAATTTCCGCGAAGGTGGCTATGTTAAGCGTTTACCACAAGATCCATGGCGCAATGACTATTTACTTTTAAGCCCTGGTGAAAATGGCAAAATTGATATTTTCAGTGCTGGCCCAGACGGACAGCCAGGTTCTGAAGATGATATCGGAAGCTGGAATTTACAAGATTTTCAATAAAATGGCTCAACATCGTCAAGCCGGTTTCACTTTATTAGAAGTGTTAATTGTGGCATTGCTAATGGGTTTGGTTGCCTCAGCGGTAACCTTATCGATTAGTGTTGCTGGGCCGGAACAAATGCTCAAAAAACAGGCGCAACGTTTTATGTCTGCCACCGAGATGGTGCTAGATGAAAGTGTATTAAGTGGCCAGTTTATTGGGATTGTGATTGACGAAGATCAATATCAGTTTGTGTTCTACAAAGAAGGCAAATGGATGCCTGTTGATCAAGACCGGCTGTTATCGGCTAAAAAAATGGAGGCCGGTATTACCTTAGATGTGGTTATTGATGGCATGCCATTAGTTCAAGAAGACGAGCAAGATGAGTCGTGGTTTGATGAACCTTTTATCGATGAACCGAGCGAAGAAGAAAAAAAGAAACACCCTGAACCGCAAATTTTATTATTTCCCAGCGGTGAGATGACCCCCTTTGAGCTAGGTTTTAATACGGTTAATGATGACCTTCAGCCCGTTAATGTGCTGGTTGTTGGTGATGCGTTAGGCCGCTTAACATTAGGGCGTGTAGATGAGTAAATTCACAGCATATCGACGCCCGCTAAACCTAAGTAATAAGCGTTTATCGACTCGAAACCGTGGTATGACATTACTTGAAGTTATTGTTGCCCTAGCAGTGTTTTCTATTGCAGCAGTATCGGTCACCAAAAGTTTGGGTGAACAAATGGCGAATATGCCCATTTTAGAAGAGCGTACGTTAGCCCAATGGGTGGCCAGCAACCAAATGGTTGATGTGCGATTACCAGGTACTTTTCCAGACATTGGCCAAAAAACCGGTCAGTCAGAACTTGCAGGCCGTGAATGGTATTGGCGTCAAGAAGTGATTAAAACGACAGATGATAAGTTCAGGATGATCCGTATTAGCGTCAGTGACGATGATAAATTTAAGCGTGTTGTTGCCCAGGTGAGTAGTTATGTACATAACAAAGCCTAAGCATTCAAGCGGCTTTACGTTACTGGAAATGCTTATTGCGATTGCGATATTTGCCATGCTGGGGATTGCGGCTAACTCGGTATTGTCGGCGGTGATGAAAAATGATGAAGTGACCCAAGGGTTTGCGACTCGACTTAAGTCATTACAGCAAGGTTTTGGCGCGCTAGAACGTGATCTGGGCCAAATGGTGGCGCGTACACCGCGATCATTTGAAGGCGAACGTAACAATCGATTTTTCCAAGTTGGTGACAATATTCTCGACTCAGAAACCCAAGCATTGGTATTTTACCGTTTAGGCTGGTTAAACCCTGATGGCATGTTACCCAGAGGCAGTTTACAGTCGGTTGCCTATGTGGTTCAAAATGGTCGTCTAGAGCGCTGGTATTATCCTTATCCTGAACCCGTATCGGGTGCAGAGCCACTAAAAAGTGTGGTCATTGATCATGTGTTATCAATTGAGTATTCATTTTATATTGATGATAAATGGCAGAAACAAGTTGATGGAAGCGTAATGCCAAAAGGGATTGCGATGGAAATAGAATTAGAAGGTTTAGGTAAAATCCAGCGTCGATTTTTATTGCCCAAAGGTGCACCAGCGATTAAGTCTGATAAAGACGATCCTAACGATTCAAATAATAAAGAAGACAATAATAGCGAAACTGATCCTAAAATAGATAATGGGAAAAACTCATAATGGGTGGCCAAAAGCAGCGTGGTGTGGCGCTCATCGTGGTTATGTTGATTGTGGCTATGGTAGTGATTATCGCGACCAATATTACCAGTCGTAATCAGCTTTCTATGCGCCGAACGCTTAATTTAGCCCAATATGATCAGGCCTATTGGTATGCGCTTTCTGCCGAAGAGTTGGCGATGAAAGTGCTCAAGCAAGATTTTGAAGATTCAGAAGGTACAGTACATTTACAACAGTACTGGGCGCTAGCGAATGTGGCATTTCCGGCTGAATATGGTGAAATCGTCGGTGAAATACAAGATATGCGGGCATGTTTTAACATTAATGCTGTTGGGCAAGCATCAAAAGAGAATGACAATGGTCAGCCCAAAATGACCGTAGCCGCTAAACAGTTCCAATCGTTACTGATCAGTTTAGGTGTCGATGAGTTTGGTGCAGAGCAGCTGACGTATACTCTAAAAGACTATATTGACGAAGATACGTTATCTGGCCCATACGGGGCTGAGGATGCCGAATATGAGTCGCGTAACGTGCCATATCGTGCAGCCAATACCTTGATGCAACATCGAAGTGAGCTACGTGCTGTAATGGGCTTTAGCCAAAATGTTTATCTGAACATTTTGCCTTATGTGTGTGCAATACCGGGCGAAGATACCCAGTTATTGAATGTGAACACCATTAAAGTTGAGCAAGCCGCTTTACTCGCCGGGATGTTAGAAAATCAAATTTCAGTCAGTGAAGCTGAAAATATTATTAATAATCGCCCAGCTGATGGATATGAAAAAATTGATGACTTTTGGGAAAGTTCGTCTCTGAGTGGCATCAAATCAGAAGCGAACGTAAAGTCGAGTTTTGTGGTCGATAGCAAGTATTTTTTATTAAAAGCTGGCGCCAAAGTCGATAATGCAATATTTAGAATGGAAAGCGTACTTAAGCGCAATGGTAAAGATTTAGATGTGCTCACTAGGCAGTACGGTGGTCAACAATAATAACAAATTCATTGCGTAACAATACGTATTGAGATCGGTGGAGAATAACAGTGTCTGAACGGCTATTTATCCGGTTAGGAAAAACATCAGAACACCCATGTTCATGGCTGGTATGGTCTGAACAAGAGCAAGAAATTATCGCTTCTGGTGAGTTATCTTATGCTGCAAGTCTCAGCACTTTAGCTGATCGCGCGGGTAATCGTCCTGTTGATGTACTTGTGCCTGCGGCCAACATGACATTGACACAAATTATGTTACCCGAAAAAGGTCAACGCCAAGCATTAAAGGCATTGCCTTACATGCTTGAAGAATCATTAGCGACTAATGTCGATAACATGCACTTTGTGGTGGGCCCTCGTGAAGGTGAACTACTCAATGTGGCTGCGGTTGCGCATGAGCAAATGCAAACATGGCTTCAATGGTTGTATGATGCAGGCTTGAAAGTGAAACGCATCGTGCCAGATTGTTTAGCATTACCGTTAGATCAATGTCGTTGGGCAGCAATGAGTGTTGGTAGTGAATATTTAATCAGAACTTCAGAAGGCGGCGGTGTTAGCGTACCTAAAGCATGGGCTGAATTTGCATTACCGCAGTTATTAGCTCAAACGATGCTAAACCACACCGATGCAGATCCTCTTTTGGTAGCGGGTTATAGTGATGATATTGATTTTGTTGGCGTTACAGTTGAAGCCAAGCGTTTAGATTTACCCATGATGATATTAGCCAAGGGCATCTTAAATGCGCCAATGAACTTATTAAGTGGCATTTATAAACCTAAGAGTGAGTACAGCAAACAGCTATTAACCTGGAAAAATACTGCGATTGTGGTGGTGGTGGCGATTGTTTTAGCATTGACGAATAAAGGTTTAGCTATTCATCAACTTAATAAACATACCGCTGAGATAGAAGCTCAAAGCGAAATGCTTTTTAAACAATCTGTCCCTGGGGTTAATCGTATCGTTAATATGCGCTCACAAATGGGCAGTGAATTGCGCAGCATGCAAGGCCAAGGCGGTGGTGCAGTATTTTTTGAAATGCTAGATGGATTAAAGCCTGCATTTAGCAAGGTGCCAGAATTAAAACCCAATACTTTGCGTTATGAGGCCAATCGTAATGAATTACGGATGCAAGTGACTGCAAAAAATTATGCTCAAATCGATAAGTTTAAAGAGATTGTCATGAAAGACTACCTCCTCGAAGGTGGAGCCATGAACAGTAACGAAGAAAGCGTTACCAGTACGCTGACGTTAAGGATTAAATAACATGGAAAATATGCGTAGTTGGTGGCAAAGTTTAGCCATTAGAGAGCAACAGCTGGTTGGTTTTTGTGCCGCAATACTGGTGATCGGTATTTTTTATTGGGGCATTTGGACACCGATTTCCAATGCCCAAGAAACAGCAGAGCGCAATAATAGCGCCGCTCAACAAACGTTAAATTATGTAAAACAAACGGCCAATAAAATTGCTGGTCTGAAACAAGCGGGTGCACAAGCGAAAGTTCGCGGAAGTTTAAGTTCCATTGTTAATCAAACCGCTGGATTATATAAATTAGAGATCACGCGTATGCAGCCGCAAGGCGATAAGATCCAGCTATGGATGGATGATGTACCATTTGATGCGCTACTGGGTTACTTACATGACTTAGTCGAGCAAAAAGGGTTAACGTTAGACAGTGTTGATTTAACGGAATCAGACGTTGCTGGCTTTGTAAAAGTAAGACGTATTCAGCTTTCTCAGTAAGGGTTCTTTGTGAGTTTATTTTCAAAAATAGTCATTGGCGTCATTATTTACCTAGTGTTTTTATTGGTTTATTTACCAGCAAACTGGTTAGTCAGTATTGCTCCGTTACCCAATAATGTTGCCATCAGTGGTGCAGAAGGTACTCTTTGGCAAGGGCAAGCGTCCTTAGTTACCATCGACCAGCGCCAGATAGAGCAAGTCAGTTGGCAATTAAGTCCTTGGGGATTATTAGTTGGTAAAGCTGATATTGATTTTAAAATCGGCAATCGTGCTACGCCAGTGAGCGGTAAAGGCAGTATTAGTTGGTCATTTTCTGGACTGAGAGCAAACAATATTCGTTTTGACCTGCCGGATAGTTTTTTACTCGCAGGCGCTCGTTTACCATTTAAAACCCAAATTGATGGCGATGTAAGTTTAATGGTTGAAATCTTAGAGCAAGGTAAGCCATGGTGTGAGCAATTAAGCGGTAAATTATTTTTAAATAACACCAACGTTAAAAATCAATATGGTGTTTACCCTTTGGGTAACATCTCATTAGGATTGAGTTGTCTTGATGGCCAGTTAAAAATAGCCACAGATGAAACCCAAAACGTATTAGGCTTAACTGGGAGCGCTATTTTAGGCGAGTCAAACTTGGTTAAAGTCAGTGCTAAAATTAAACCGACAGATGCCCAACCTAAAGATTTACGTGAAGCGTTATCATTCTTGGGCCGACAAGATAGCCAAGGATATTATCCTATAAACTATCAAGGTGTTGTGCCTGGTTTATAATGTTTTGAGTAATGAAAAACTCACGTCTTGATATCACTATCAAGGCGTTTTTTTATATCAATGATAAGTCATCTATACATTTGGTTTATAAACCGACTTTGAGAGAACTCTGCTTTTATATGGTGATGATTCAATGTTATCGCGGGCTACAGCAATAAAAGTGCCGATGATAATAATTGGTAATCAGTAATCGCAGGAAAGTCATTAAAATCAATATGAGGTTTCTGGCTGTCTGGATTGCTAATTCCGAGTTGATAACCCACGCCTGCTTTTTTCGATGCAGCTAAAATCACTTCACTGTCATCAATAAATAAACACCGCGATGGATTTAAGTTAAATTTATCAAATGCATATTGCCAAAATTGCGGGTGTTCTTTGGGATAACCGCTTTCATGGCTAGACAGCATCAGGTCTAAACCTTGGTCTAAGTTGGTATGGATTAACTTAAGCGCTAAACTTTGCGGGTGTGCATTAGTTTGACGGCACAGATTGGTACACAGGTATGCATTTAGATTATCAATTTACTCGCAACTGGTCTGCAGGTTTAGGGATGGATTATATCGCTTTGGCACCTAACGATATATTGAGCTATCAATTCAATCTTCGCTATCAGTTCTAATTTTTAGTGGTTTTTATATCCTCTTATCAGCATGTTATTTCTAATGCTTAGATAAGAGGATATTTTTTATGTCGTTATTCTCTCTCTGTTTTGAGTCGTTATCAGCTTATATCATCACCATTTATCGCTGTGTAAGACGTTTTCTGCCGATAAAAACAGGTCACATTATTTTTGTGTTTGGTATAAGATTGAAGCTTGCGAAAACGACATCATTTGACGAGGCTTCAATGACACAGCGGCATAAAAAGCCGGAAATCCTGCATACCGAAATTGTTGCCAAAAGCCGACTGTTTCAAATTGAGCAGGTACACCTTAAGTTTTCTAATGGCGTAGAACGTCAATATGAAAGAATGAAAGGCGGTAGCAGAGGTGCTGTGATGATTGTGCCTATTCATCAAGGTAATTTATTATTAGCTAGCGAATATGCTGCCGGCACTGATAATTATGAACTAGGCTTTCCTAAAGGGTTGATCGATCCCGGTGAAACGGCAGTTGAAGCCGCCAATCGTGAGCTTCAAGAAGAAATTGGTTTTGGCAGTTATCAATTAACCCATCTAAAAGAGCTATCGCTTGCGCCAGGCTACTTTTCCAGCAAAATGCATATTTTTGTTGCTGAAAAATTGTATCCTAGTCGTTTAGAAGGTGATGAACCTGAACCGATTGACGTGATCCCTTGGCCACTATCTGATTGGCAGCTATTACTCGATAATGTCGACTTTTCAGAGTCTCGCAGTGTGAGCGCACTTTTTTTAACTCAGCAATATTTGAATATATCAATGCATAACCTTACCGATGAAAATAGTTGAGGGTGAATTTTGCTAACTAATGAGTCAATTCATTTGGTGTATTAATTCTGCATATAACCATACATACAGTAGGCGATAGCCTTGTTTATAGGTGTCCTTGTCAGGTCATCCTTATCGAATCCAGCAATTGGAGTAGTAATGAAGCCAGAAGATGTAATCGAGCAAGTCATAGACATTGCAACGGAAGCTGGGCAAACGATTCGCGAAATTTACCTCAAAGGTAACTTTAAACGCGAAACTAAGTCAGACAATACCCCTGTAACGTCTGCAGATTTAGCTGCCCACGATCTTATTTGTCGTAAGTTAGCTGAGCTAACTCCTGATATCCCCATCCTAAGTGAAGAAGCCGCTGATATTCCTTTGAGTGTCCGCGAAACGTGGAAGCGCTATTGGTTAGTTGATCCATTAGATGGCACTGGCGAATTTATTGCTGGAAGTGGTGATTTTTCTGTCATTATTGCTTTGGTGGAACATAACCGACCTATCATGGGAGTGGTCTATGTGCCGATGACTAAAGTGTGCTATTACGCTATTGCGGGCTTAGGTGCTTATAAGCGAGATGGTAAAAATGAGATCCGTATTACCAGTAAACAATTAACCGGTGATGAACCTGAGAATTTACGTTTGGCGGTCAGTCGTCGCCAAGATCCGCAATCGGTATTAAAGCTGCTTAACAAACCCAATCGTTGTGAGTTAGTGGTAATGGGTGGTGCAGCATTAAAAAGTTGTCTAGTTGCAGAAGGGCGTGCCGATTGCTATGTCCGTTTAGGGCCGACAGGTGAGTGGGATACTGGTGCTGCGCAGATTATTATTGAAGAAGCGGGTGGAGCCTTGATTGATATTAATTTACAGCCTTTGACCTATAATGAACGAGAAACACTTGAAAATCCAAACTTCATCGTAGTAGGTAGCGCTAATCTTCCGTGGGATATATTGTTAACTAATTAATTTATATGTTTTTTAATGGGTGTTGATTGGTTCTTTGGATGTGTTGTTTTTTCGAACAGGTGTTAATTTATTAGTAACATACTTAGCAACGATATCAGTAACAACATACAACGATAGTCATCCGAAACCATAAAATGCAACCATATGGTGTAAACACTGATGGCAGTGTGAGGTTTTATCCGTTAATACCAGTGTGCTTGCCACTACTGTGACTAGATTTAATTATACCCGCTCAGATACACACAAAAATGCCCTCATTTGAGGGCATTTTGTTTAAATGGTTGATTGATGACTATCTAACCATTGATGTATCGCTTGTCTGTCGCCTTGAAAGATAACTCTGTCGCGTTTCTTTTCAAGTTGATACAGATACATAGGATCATAATAAATATCGAGTAACAGGCTTATCCAGTCTAAATGTTTACTGGTATCATTTTGGTTTTGTTGCATATTAAGTGCATCGTCAACCAAGATCTGTAATTCTTGATGTTGTTTACCACCTAAACGTTTACGGATCCCTAATAAGCTTCGAGTCAAATAAGCTTTAAATGCATCGAAGCCAGCTTGTTCACCTAAAAGAGACACGTAATCAGCGAGTTTACTTTCTACATAGTCGTGGAGTAAACGCGGCAAACGTGCGTCTAATGGCTCATCAAGCAAAATAATATCAGCTTGTTGCATGGCATGGTAAAAACTGTGTGGTAGTGCAGAGCGACCAATCAGAATACTTTCATCTTCTAATAATAAATGACGATGATGCTGTTGTTGATGCGAGAGTAGTGCCACTGCTAAGGTATTTTCAAAGTTAATTTGGCTGGGTTGAGGGTCGATATTCTTACCAAAGCTCGATCCTCTATGATTAGCAATACCTTCAAGATCGACCGACTCATCTCGTTGATTAATCACTTCCGTTTTACCACTGCCGGTTATGCCGCTCAAGATAAGTACTTTAGAGTGACTGGGTGCTTGCTCAATAGTATTAATTAAAAAAGTACGCATGGCTTTATAACCCCCTTCAATATAAGGGATATGCATGCCAGATTCTTTAATCCATTGCTGGGATAATTTTGAGCGTAAGCCACCACGAAAACAATATAAATAACTGTCCGGATGTTGTGTCAACTGAGTGAGCCAAGCATCTATACGCTGTTGCTTAACATTACCTTTTACCAACTCATGACCTAATGCGATAGCAGCATCTTGGCCATGCTTTTTATAGCAAGTACCGACTTTTTCGCGCTCACTATCTTGCATTAATGGTAAATTAATCGAGTGACTAAAGGCTCCTTTAGTAAATTCAATGGGTGCACGTACGTCGATTAATGAACGATTTTCTAATAAAAGTCTGCCATATTCTGAGCTGGGGATGACCATGCTCATTAGCTTAATTCCACAAGGATATTGTGTCCGCTAGTATGAGGTTCATAGGTATTGAGCATGCCGATACAAATCGCTTCAATGCCATTGGTTTCTAATAATTGTGTCAGTTCATGTTCAGCCTCTGCACTGACACTAACTAATAACCCGCCACTAGTCTGTGGATCGCAGATAATGGCTTTTTGATGATCAGTTAAGGGCGGTAAATACTCACTGTAACTGTCAAAATTACGATGGGTCCCGCCTGGTATACAACCTAATGCAAGGTAGTCACTGACTTTAGCAAGAAGAGGGACTTTGGATAACACTAAGTTAGCTTTAAGTTGTGCGCCTTGGCAGACTTCAATCAAGTGGCCAGCAAGTCCAAATCCTGTTACGTCAGTTAGCGCGTTAACACCATCTATTTTAGCGATATCAACCCCTATCATATTGAGCTGACACATAGCATCAGGTGCAATTTGACTGTCTTCCTCTCGAAGTTTTTTCTGTTTTTGTGCGGTAGTCAGAATGCCAATACCAATGGGTTTAGTGAGGTACAAACGATCGCCTGCTTTAGCAGTATTATTTTGCTTTACTCGCTCAAGCGGAATTTGTCCTGTTACAGCTAAACCAAAAATCGGCTCTGGAGAATCAATACTGTGACCGCCAGCCAGCATAATACCTGCATCTGCACAGGCTTGGCGTCCACCATCAACAACTTGTTGGGCAATTTCTGCGGGTAATATATTAATAGGCCAACCTAAAATGGCAATTGCCATAATCGGAGTACCACCCATAGCGTATATGTCGCTTATGGCATTAGTGGCTGCAATTCGACCAAAGGTAAACGGATCATCCACAATAGGCATAAAGAAGTCTGTAGTACTGATAATGCCAGTTTGTTCGTTAAGCTTATAAACGGCAGCATCGTCACGAGTTTGATTACCAACTAATAAATTAGGATCAGTAAAGACGGGGAGTTGTGATGCAAGAATGGTACTTAACACTTTAGGAGAAATCTTACAGCCGCAGCCTGCGCCATGGCTATATTCGGTAAGTTTAATTGCTTGCTGAGACATATTGGTTGATCTTTGATGGCGTATTGAGCGGTAATTATAATCACTATTGGCCCAAATATCTTGTTTTTTAGCCGTTTATCAAATTTAGTCGACCATTTAAAATGGATAAAAATATTATTGTGAACGTTGTTTTTTATTTTGTTTGCTGTTAACTTACCTTCCAATCAAGATAACTGATGTTAGGTGATTACTTTGGCAAGACGTAAAGAACATACTCATGAGCAAATAAAGACTATGGCTATTGAAGCCGTCGTAATGCATCTGCAGCATGACAATATTGAAACGTTGAGTTTAAGGAAGGTGGCCAGTCTAATAGGCTATGTACCAAGTACACTGATTAATATATTTGGTAGTTATCATTATCTATTATTAGCGGTGTCAGAGCAGACATTAGCGCAGCTGGCCAACAAGTTATCGTTGGAGATGAATGATAATCCACTGTTGAATATTCAGCAGATGGCGACAATTTATAGTGAGTTTGCCTTGCAGAATCGGCGTTGTTTTCGTTTAGTATTTGAGTTAAGTATGCCCGATGATCAGCCTTTACCAATTGCGCATTTAAGCTTAATAAAGTCATTGTTTGGTCTAGTTGAATCACAATTATTACAATACTTTCCAGAGGCCGACAGCCAAAAAATTGAAATGATGAGCAGAGTATTGTGGGGCGCTATTCATGGGTTAACATCTTTAGCACTAGATGGTAAATTATTTGAGGAGCAATCGTGTTTACAGGACATGCTCATCAGTCATGTACAGAGTTATATCGCAGGAATGAGCATTAAAAAGGAATTTACATGTTACTAACGAAACGATTTTTCCCTTATTTTGCCACCTTATGTTTAGGTGCGTTAAATGATAACTTTTATAAGAATGTGTTGCTGTTATTGGTGACCTACAGCCAATTAAGTGCATTACCAATTGATGTTAATTTATTTGTTAACTTAGCGGCAGGGGTATTTATTTTACCGTTTTTTCTGTTTTCAGCCCATGCCGGTATCGTGGCCGATAATATGGATAAAGCAAAGCTGATAAGACGATTAAAGCTGTTAGAGTTAATCATCATGTCTACCGCCGCGATTGCGATCGTGACCCAAAGTTACATGATTATGTTAGTACTCCTGTTTTTAACTGGCAGTCAGTCGGCGTACTTTGGCCCAGTAAAGTATTCATTACTACCACAAGCACTTAGTGAACAAGAGTTGGTAAAAGGTAATGCGTTAGTTGAAATGGGTACCTTCTTATCGATTCTCATTGGGACGTTAAGCGCCGGCCTCGTAGTGTCAAACGAAAATGGTTTAGTTTGGGCCGCCATAACGGTAACCGTATTAGCCGTTGCAGGTTATCTTGCTAGTCGTGCTATACCTTCATTGCCCGCGCAAGGGGAGCTTAACCCTAATAAGTTCTCTCTGTTTTCTGGTACGTGGCGCTGCATCAATAAAGCTCGTGAAACCACTTCAATTTGGATGGCCATTTTAGCCATTAGTTGGTTTTGGTTTTTGGGTGCGACTTATCTGACTCAGTTTCCTAATTTTGCCAAATTGCATTTACATGCAGATGTCACGGTAGTGTCATTGTTATTAGCGCTTTTTTCTATTGGTATTGCCGTTGGTTCATTCGTGTGTGAACGTTTCTCTTTTGGCCATGTTGAGCTGGGACTATTACCGTTTGGGGTTTTGGGCCTGAGCGTATTCAGTTTTGATATGATCAGCGCCATTCCAACTGCATCGGTTGAATTGGGGTTTGTGTACAGTTTTGAAGCCTTCATTGCTAACGCCCAACATTATCGGTTGATGATTGATTTATTTCTGGTTGGTTTAAGTGGTGGTTTGTTTATTGTGCCCTTGTACGCTTTTATACAAACTCGTGCAGAGAAGCAAGAATGTGCTCAGGCGATTGCGGCAAATAATATTATCAATGCATTTTTTATGGTGGGGTCTGCCATATTATCTATGGTGCTATTAAGTGTATTCAATTGGAGCATACCTGAGTTGTTTACACTCATAGGTGCACTAAACCTTATTGTGCTGCTATATGTGTATTCACAAGTACCTGAGTTTACCCAACGTTTTATTAGTTACTTACTCAGTCATGTGATGTACCGGGTGAGAGTGTCTGGCCGAGAGCATATTCCATTGCAGGGGGCTGGCATTATTGTCAGTAATCATGTGAGTTATGTCGATGCTCTTATTATTATGGGCGCATCCACAAGGCCAATCCGGTTTGTGATGGATAAGTCGATTAGCGAGATCCCATTATTAAAGTATGTCTTTAGACATGCAGGCGTGATCCCGATTTGTTCACCTAAGAAGTGTGAGGCGACATACCTTAATGCGTTTGAACAGATACACCAAGCACTGGCTAATGATGAGTTGGTGTGTATTTTTCCTGAAGGCAGGTTAACCCCAGATGGAGATATAGGTGAGTTTAGACCTGGTATAGACAAAATATTACAACGTGATCCCGTTACTGTTATACCGTTAGCATTAACTGGATTGTGGGGATCTTATTTTAGCCATAAAGGCGGGCATGCGCTTACTACTTTACCTAAACGTTTTTGGTCTAAAGTCTCGGTAAGTATTGCGCCTTCCGTTGATGGCAGTCTCACCAATTGTAAAGTGTTGCAACAGCAGGTGACACAGCAATTTAATTAACACACTATGTTCGAGTTTAGTTGCTCAAAACAAAAAAGGTCACGCATATGCGTGACCTTTTGTATATTGTTAAAAACTTACGACGTATAAGCAGCTGTTAGGCTTTTCCAATTACGTTGTTGTTCAAGAAATTGGTTACGCAATAATTGTACTTGTTGTTTCAGATTGTGATCTGTAAGTTGCTTGCGTTTCGCCTCTAACAAGCTCTTTTTAGCTTGATAATAGTCAACTAAGTGTTGCTTCATCAGCTCATACTCTGCTTGAAAACTTTCTATAATTTCATCGCAGTTTGGTAAGTGAGCCACCTTATTTTGTGCTTGTAACAACTGCATTTGCAAACGTGCACTTTCAATACGCTCTTGCGACACTTTACGTAAATCAGTTGCCAAGCCAAACCAACTCATTAGTTTGATGAGCCATTTGGTTGGATCATAGTCCCACCACTTAATGCCATTACGATAATCATTTTCAAAAATGTGATGGAAGTTGTGATAGCCCTCGCCATATGTCAGCAATGCTAGAAAAGCATTATCTTTGGCGGAATTTTTATCTGTGTATGGTTGTTTACCCCAGATATGAGCTAATGAGTTGATAAAGAAGGTACAGTGATGTACTACCACCAAACGCAATAAGCCTGCCATGAGTACCATTGATAAAATATCGCCATTCAACCAGCCGATAAATGCAGGCAAAGCAATATTCATTAAAATCACTAAGGCTAAATAGTGCTTGTGTTGCCACATAACGATAGGGTCATTTTGTAAATCACGTACGTTGTTGTAGTCACTGTAACGGCTGGCTTGGTATTCGCGCAGCATCCAGCCTATGTGGCTGTACCAGAATCCCATTTTAGCGGAGTATGGGTCTTTATCATTATTATCAACATGTTTATGATGAATACGATGATCACTACACCAATGTAGTGCGCTGTTCTGTAATGCTAATGCTCCACCTAATGCATATAAAAATCGCACGGATGGGTGAGCTTTATAAGCTTTATGTGACCATAATCTGTGGTAACCCGCAGTAATCGATAGACCACTTGCGTAAGCGAAAACAACAAATGCAATCCATTCAATGCCATCAAAGCCATGGGTAAAACCACGCCAAGGGATTAATACCGCAGCGCCGATGAAAGTAATGGCAAATAACAAGGTATTAAGCCAAATGATTGGAGGTTTTTTCATTTAATAGGGTTCCAATAATAGGTTTAAATAAGTTGAGCGTACAATTGTACGCTAATTTAACTTGGGCGGCTAGTCATGGTCAAGCTTAACAGGGCTGTGTTTCTGTTTTAAAAACGGTATTATCGTTGAATTAATATTGACTGAATGGATTAGTAAATGGGTGTAAGAGCGCAACAAAAGGAAAAAACCCGTCGTGCATTAGTAGACGCAGCATTTAATCAACTTAGTGCAGAGCGAAGTTTTTCCAGCTTAAGCTTACGTGAAGTTGCGCGAGAAGCTGGTATTGCCCCCACATCATTCTATCGTCATTTTAAAGATATGAACGAGCTTGGCTTAACCATGGTTGATGAAGGTGGATTAACCTTACGGCAAATGATGCGAAAAGGTCGCCAACGTGCTGAGGCTGGTGGCAGTGTAATCCGTATTTCTGTTGACACTTTTATGGAAGTATTGGAATCAAATCCAAACGTGTTTCGAATATTGTTACATGAACGTTCTGGCACCTCTGCTGCATTTAGAGCTGCAGTTGAACGTGAAATTGAACATTTTATTTCTGAGCTTGCTCATTACACTGAAGCACAAGCTAAGCGCACACCTTTACTTGCGCGTGCTCAAGCTGAATCTTTAGTTATTTTAGTCTTTAATGCTGGAGCATCAGCGTTAGATTCAAAACGCAGCGAGCGAAGAGCTTTGGCTGACCAATTAGTGTTACAACTGCGTATGGTTGCTACTGGTGCTGAAGCTTTGCAGCATAAAATGGATAACCGAGCATAAACGATTACGATATAAACTCACTCTAAGCACATCAGAAACAAACAGGGCGCTAATCATTAGCGCCCTGTTTGGTTAATTTGCGTTACTTGCGTTCTAACAATACTCCCGACTCCATATGGTCGGTATAAGGAAATTGGTCAAATAACGCGAAGCGAGAAATTTTGTGGGTTTGGCTTAAGGTCTGTAAATTGTCATTGAGTGTTTCTGGGTTACAAGAGATATATAAAATCCGCTCATAACCTTGGATCAGCTTCAATGTTTCAGGATCAATGCCTGCACGTGGTGGGTCGACAAAAATCGTATTGCAATCGTAACTGTCTAAATCGATACCTTCTAAGCGTCTAAACTGACGTTTTTTAGCCATTGCATCACTAAAGTCTTCTGCTGACATCCGTATAATCTGAACATTATTTACTTGATTAATATCGATATTATATTGCGCTGCATCAACCGAAGGTTTTGCCAGCTCGGTTGCTAATACACGCTTAAAGTTTTGCGCTAATGCAATGGTAAAGTTGCCATTGCCACAATACAGTTCAAGTAAATCACCTTGGCTATTCTGAGTGACATCGATAGCCCACTCCAACATTTTTACCGATACTTTAGCGTTTGGCTGGGTAAAGCTATTTTCTATCTGCTTATAATGTAATTGCTTAGCATTGATTGTTAGCGTCTCGGTGACATAATCTTTGTCTAAATCGATTTTTTGCTTACGCGCACGGCCAATAATATTGACATTAAATTGAGCCGATAACTTTGCTTTCAAGAGCGTCGCCTGCTCACGCCATTCTTCATCAAGCTGGCGGTGATACAATAAAGACACTAATATTTCGCCACTCAAGGTCGATAAAAAATCAATTTGAAACAGCTTATAACGTAGCGCTGGATTGGGGATTAACTCCGCAATCAGCTCTGCCATCATTTCATTAATGATCACACCTGCGGGTAAATATTGATCGCAACGCACTTTTGCATTCAGTGCTTTATCAAACATGTAGTAATATAAGTCATCACCATCATGCCACATTCTAAACTCAGCACGCATGCGGTAATGCATAGGCTCAGAAGCAAAGACTTCAAGCGCTGGTGGATTGAAATCGGCAAAGGTCTTTTCTAGCTTGATGCGCTTTTGTTGTAATTGTGCATCGTAGTTTTTAGGATCCATTGCAGCTAAATTCATATCGTCCACCAAAGGCTGTAAAAAAGGGCGCAAATATTATACTAAATGACGCTGATGTCTAGTGCTACGCACCTAAGTATAAAATATCATGAACATTAATGCTGCGCACATTCATATTGGGAGCCCATATTGTCTGGACCTATTTTAGTATTTGACTCTGGTATCGGCGGATTGTCGGTATTGAATGAAATTAGAAAACAACTGCCACAGCATGATTATTGTTACTTATTCGATAATGCACGTTTACCTTATGGCAATTTGTCAGAGCAAGAGTTAATAACAGGCTGTGTTGCATTGATCACCCATCATGCTCAGCGTCTTAATGCCAGTATTGTGGTGGTTGCCTGTAACACTGCCAGTACCCTAGTATTGCCATTATTACGTCAACAATTAACTATACCAGTAGTTGGGGTTGTTCCCGCTATCAAGCCAGCAGCCATGTTATCAAAGAAAAAACACATTGGTTTATTGGCCACACCAGGTACGGTTAAACGCGATTATACTCAAGCGTTAATCAATCAATTTGCAGGAAACTGTAAGGTTGAATTATTTGGCACGTCAGATTTAGTCTTACTTGCAGAGCTTTATGTCGCTCAACAACCAATTGATATAGACAAACTCAATCATATCCTAGCACCCATTGCTGCATCGAATATTGATGTACTCGTACTGGGCTGTACTCATTTTCCAATGATAGCAGCAGAAATTAGTCATTATCTCGGTGATGGGGTAACACTACTAGATTCTGGAGAGGCGATAGCAAAGCGGGTGAGGTTTCTACTGAGTAAAGAACATAATGGTAATAAACAACTACAGGCATGTTATACCAAACAGATTAGCCAAGGGCTTAAAGCAACATTAGTCGATTATGGTTTTAGTGATTTTTCGCTGGTAACCATAACCGACTAACAACAGTGCTTAAGGAGTACTAAGAATCAGCTTCAATAGCGATTAGCTATTTTCTGAATCAGATTCTTGTGATTTAGCTTCTCTTACCTTTAATGTGCGCTCTTGAAAGCTGTAGTCATTTAATTTCGACATGGCTTTCTGTGCACCTGATTCAGACATCTCAACAAAACCAAATCCTTTACGACGCCCTGTTTTACGGTCTCGCACTAAACGAACTGAGTTAACCGGTCCGTATTCGCCAAACAATGCCTTTACTTCTCCTTCATGAACACGGTAAGGCAAGTTACCTACATATAGTGTCATAGTAGGACCAACATAAGGTTCATCAGACGAGCTTGAACCGCTAGAAGGTATAAAGGTGAAAATTAACGTCGCAACGACTACACCAGCAATAAACGCAACCGAAGATGGTGTACCGTTAAACTGAAAAAAAACAAAAGCGCCAAGAAGCGCCGCAATCAAAACAATCACGAATGATTTCTGCATAAAATAATCTCTAATGAATATAAAAATGATAAATAACTGTTAAATACTATTACATACTAATTAAAAATTACCAGATAAACCAGACTACTGTTGAAAAATTGAGCTCAAAAGTAACTTTAATATCAAAAATAACCATTTTGCTATTTAGTTAAAGATGCTTCTTTAACCGGAAAAGTTAAAAAAGAATCAATCTGCATAAAAGTTGGGCATTCAAAAGATTTCATTAATAAAAGCGCTTGCACTAAATCTTAAGCTGCCTATAATGCGCATCCACTGACACGGCAGACAGCGAAAGCAAAAACCGGTTAGCGTTATGAGCAACCACTTAGTGGTGTTGATAACAGGCAAAAAGAAG
>Ga0210039_1000114_pt1 | contig 90059 bp, 82 predicted proteins | sample CryGeyCG2114_250_3_FD_185460 | JGI IMG/M metagenome (GOLD analysis project Ga0210039, IMG submission 185460) | Groundwater microbial communities from aquifer - Crystal Geyser CG17_big_fil_post_rev_8/21/14_2.50 (SPAdes) (version 2) | ecosystem: Environmental > Aquatic > Deep subsurface >...
CTGAAATAATGGAGTAGTTTATTGTAGTAGTTGGGTTAAATGGGTTTGGATAATTTTGAGAAAGCTCAAAGTTTACTGGTAAATTTTGATTATCCTTAACATCAACAGAAGTCATTTTTCCGCTATAAACTCCACTACCGTGTGTAGCAACAACCACTGTACCATCAATATCGCGAGTTCTAACCATTGTACAAACAGAAACTCCAATTTCGTTTGGCGATTCTTTAACCCAGTTTGTTGACATTCCATTTAATAAATTTGTGGAAAACAAACCAGAACTAGTAGCTACAAAATAAGTCTTTGTTTCATTAAAATTAAGAATTGAAGCCCAACGACAAGAGGGACCATTTCCACTTCCATCGGAATTTTGTTCCAAATTACCGGCAACAGCAGTCCAACTTGAACCACCATTTTTTGAATTATAAAGACTAATTACTTCATAATTTGAGAAAACCGCAAGCACGTTATTAGCATCGTTCATATCAACGGCAATTGATGAAACATATGCATCTGGTAATCCGTTTGAAACATTTGTTGGAACAGGATTTCCTACGTTTGCACTATTTAATCTAAAAATGCGACCATCGGCAGTTCCATAATAAACAATATTATTTGGAGTTTTGGATACCGAAACCGCAGTAATCATATTTCCAGTTCTAGTATTTGGCAAAACAGACCAATTAACATTTGTTGGAGATTCTCCCCAATTTGGAATAGCAGTTAAATCACTATTCCGCCAAAGTGAATCGCCAGCAATAAAATACATCATTTTTGAATTATTGGGGTCAAGCACATAAGGATTTATGAACAAATAGTCAGTTTCATGATTTGGTTTAACAACTGCATAAGATTTATAATCACCAGATGAATAAAGTTCAAGTCTAATAACATTTCCTTCCTGAGTTTCTATGTAATAATAATTTTTCCCATCAGCAATTGCGGTAAAAGCACCATCGCCGCCAGCAATCATTTCAACCCAAGGAGCAGTTGCATTATCAGAATTAAGGAAGTAGTTGCCATTATCTTGCAAACCACCTAATAAAGTTGGGTCGTTGTTTGCAGAATTATCCAAAGAAATTGAGTAAAATTGCGAGGTAATAAATCCATTATTTTTATCAATCCAAGCAACTATATTTTTTGAAATATCGGAAGTAACTTGAATTCCACCATCATCGCCACAAAATAGCATTTTGGAATTATAAGGAGCAAATACTAAAGCGTGCTGATCGGGATGGTGATTGGCGTATTGGCTAATATCGTTAGCTACAGAATATCCACCAATCCAATTTGCATAAGAATTTGCCAATTTTGAAGTCATTCCATTAGTTGAACGGTGAAGATTTGTTCCACCAAAAACGACAAAATTTTCGTCATCAGGTTTAACGGCAATAACCATATTATAATTACCTTGTGAAGAATAGCCAGCAACTGGATCTTTTGTATCGGGCAAATTTGTTGAATAATTAGTCCAACTTGAACCAGCATCGTTTGAAACCCAAAAGCTGTGACCGTCTTTTCCACTTCCAACAGTATTTGCCAAAAGATAAATTTTATTTTGATTTGAAGGAGCAACGGCAATTACAACACGATTATAAGTTGATGGGAAATCAGTAGGTGTAATTTTTGTCCAATTAGTTCCATCGTTTGTAGTTTTCCAAATTCCAGATTCGGCAACAGAGCTATTTATTGAAGCATAAACAACTCCCGAAGAAGTTGCAATAACATCGGAAAATGTTGAGTTTGCAGGCGAACTTAATTCAGATTGCCAAGTATTTCCACCATCTTTGCTGCTCATAATTGTATTTATTGCTGCTGCGTAAACAGTACCAGTTGTTGGATTTACAGCAATGTTATGTACAAAATCGAAAACATTATCAAAAGTTTGTGGACTATTTGAAGAAGTAGATGCAAGTAAATTCCAACTTAAACCATTATTTGTTGATTTATAAATTCCATTTCCAAGATACGAAGCATTACCACCACTTGAAGAATTTCCATAAGATTCACCAGTTCCTATATACCAAATATCTTGAAAGCCTGAACGACGATCTTGTGCAATGCAAGTTGCACTATTTATTTGAGAGGGGAGTGAGGTTTGAATCCATGAATCACCATTATTGGTTGAGCGCCAAATACCGCCCGAAACACCAGCAGCAATAATTACAGAATTTGCTGCCGTACTTCTTATATCAATTCCTAATGCTCTAACTCGTCCACCACGATTTACTGGCCCTCTTGATACAAAGTTCAACGCTTGAATTTTAGATATTTTGTCTAATCTCTTTTCATTTGCTATGGAAATGTTTTTAACAAATTCTATTTCCTTCCGCCTTATTTCTTTTGGAATCTCTCCAGTTGTTGGATTTTTAAGCATTCTAAATTCAAATTCAGCCCGCTTAATTGGGTTGTCTTTGCTTCCTAATTCTGATTTTTGAGTAAGCAAATCAACTCTATCAGAAAAGTGATTTTGGAAAAATAAAAATCCAATAATTGCTGAAATAATGAATAAAACTGGACTCGTAAGTTGTTTCATGTCTATTTTCCTATATTTATTTTATCATAAGTAAAAACTCGATACTGAAAATTATCCACTTTTTTGTCTAATTGTATTAAATCAATTTTTTCAATATCTGCGGTAAATTTGTCTCCAATTAACATTCCAGGTAATTGGTTATTTAAATTTGGAAATACATCGTTTGAAGTTTTAGAAAGAGTAAACTCAAATTTAATTTTGATTGTATCACCTTTAATAATTGGTGAATTAAAGCTAAATCCAGCTTGTACTACATTATCAATCCTAACTTTAGCAAGATTTAGATTTTGTGAATTAATGTCTTCAATACTAATTATAGTGCCGTTTATTCTGCAATTATTTGGTGCAACTTCATTAGCAAGTGTCGTTAAATCTGCTGAAGATTTGCATGCAGAAATTAATGTTAAACCTAAAAGCAAAGAATATATAACTAAATTATTGATTGTTGACATATACGCTCTTAATTAATAATTCTAAATTTATAAATAATTAAAAATGATTCTAAAGTCAATAAATTATAAATAGTCAGTTAAATTACTTTTGGACTTGTATTTTATTGAAGAAAATATTGAATATTATTGCTTACGGTATTTTAATGTGGATACTACAAAAAAAATAATAAATATTAATAAAATTTATTCACATTATAAATAAATTTTGTAATTTAACTATACTAAAAAAGTATAGTAAAGGACTAAATGTATTATTTAACTAAAAGAGATTATGATTATGCAATAAGAATTTGTGCTTATCTTGCTGGTTTGGGAGAAAAATCTCACTTTTCAATTCAACAACTTTCTTCAAAATTACTAATAACAAAACCCTTTACTACAAAAATTGTATATCAATTAAAGAAGAATAACATATTAAAAACCATACGTGGTAAAAATGGTGGTGTATTGTTAGCAATAAAACCAGAAGAACTCTCACTATTTCAAATTTGTAAAGCAATGGGATTAGTTATGAGGGTTAGCGAATGTATTAATGTCGATGGTTTTTGTCCCTTACCAGCACCTTGCAATATTCACAGCTTTTTTATTGAGCAAGAAAATCAAATAATTGAAAAATTAAAAATAAAAACAATAAATGAATTCGCGTTTACAGACGCAGATATTAAATAGCAAAACTAATTATTTGGAGGTAGTATGGATGTTCTTGCTCTTGCAAGATGGCAATTTGCCATAACAACTGTTTATCATTTTCTTTTTGTTCCTCTAACGTTGGGTTTTACGCTAGCTTTAGCTTTAATTGAAACTCAATATGTTAGAACCGGCGATGAAAAGTATAAAAAAATGGTACTTTTTTGGGGAAAGATGTTCTTGGTTAATTTTGCTATTGGAGTTGCTACTGGAATAGTTCAAGAGTTCCAATTTGGAATGAACTGGTCAGAGTATTCAAGATTTGTGGGGGATATTTTTGGTGTTCCACTAGCAATTGAAGCTCTATTGGCTTTCTTCTTGGAATCAACATTTTTGGGAATCTGGATTTTTGGGTGGGAAAAACTTTCAAAGAAAATGCATTTAGCAGCAATATGGTTAGTGGCAATTGGGTCTAATCTTTCAGCTATTTGGATTTTAATTGCAAACTCATTCATGCAGCAACCGGTAGGTTATCACCTTGTAAATGGAAGAGCAGAAATGACTGACTTTTTTGCTTTGCTTACCAGTGGTCATGTTTGGGTACAATTTCCTCACGTATTCTTTGCTGGTGTTTCAACAACTGCATTTTTTATACTTACAGTTAGCATTTATCAGCTAAATAAAAATAAAAATCAAGAAGTATTTAGAACGTCTTTCAAGTTTGCAATTATTTATGGATTGATAGGAACTATATTTGTTGCGTTAATTGGGCATAGTCAAGCTCAGTATATGATTAAAGTTCAACCAATGAAAATGGCTGCTGCAGAAGCACTTTGGGAATCAGAGAATCCTGCGGCAATGTCTTTATTTACAATTGGTGATGAAACAAAAAGAGAAGATGTATTTGCTATTAAAATTCCAGGTGCACTTAGCTTTTTAGCTTATAACAAATTTGATGGTGAAGTTAAAGGAATTAAAAATTTACAAGCAGAGTACGTAGATAAATATGGTCCTGGCAATTATGTTCCTCCTGTTGCAATTTCTTATTGGACCTTTAGGATGATGGTTGGTGCTGGCACAGCAATGTTTTTAGTTTTATTACTTGGATGGTGGGTGGCTTATAAAAAAGATTTCAATTTTTCACCTCTTTTTTATAAAATTATATTCTTCAGTTTGGCTTTGCCATTTATTGCAAATGCAACTGGTTGGATTTTTACGGAAATGGGAAGACAACCATGGACTGTGTTTGGAGTTTTCAGAATTGAAGATTCAGTGTCAAAAGCAACAACAGCCGGTGAAGTCCTTTTTACAACAATCGGTTTTACTTTACTTTATGGAATTTTATTAATTCCAACAATTTATTTGTGGCGCAAATTTGCCATAAAAGGTGTTGATGCAATAGAGGTTCACGAATCAATTCATTCAGAAAATTAAAAGGAGAATAAAATGGACTTAAATATAATATGGTTTATTTTAGTTACGGTACTCTTTATTGGATTTTTCTTTTTGGAAGGATTCGATTACGGAGTTGGAATTTTACTGCCATTTTTGGGAAAAGATGATAAAGCTCGCAGAGTTATTATCAACACAATTGGACCACATTGGGATGGAAACGAAGTCTGGTTGCTAACTGCTGGTGGAGCAATTTTTGCCGCTTTCCCACATTGGTATGCAACAATGTTTAGCGGATTTTATCTTGCGCTATTTTTAATGTTGGTTGCTTTAATTGTTAGAGCAATGTCATTTGAGTTTAGAAGCAAAGATGAAAGTCCACGTTGGAGAAACACATGGGACTGGATAATATTTTTTGGTAGTGCTGTTCCTGCATTGTTGTGGGGAGTTGCTTTAGCAAATTTAATTAGGGGAGTGCCTATCGATGAGACAATGACATACACAGGTGGCTTTTTCAATTTGTTAAATCCTTATGCTTTGCTTGGAGGATTGGTTTCACTTTCTCTTTTCACATTGCACGGAGCTATATTTTTAACATTAAAAACTACTGATGATATTCTTGAAAATGCAAAATCAATAGCGATAAAACTCTGGTTACCAACAACAATTATTATTATTCTATTTGTTGTCTATAGTTACTTTGAAACAGATATTTTTTCTGGATTGGGAATTAATCCAGGAACAGCTCCAGTTATAGCATTTTTAGCAATTCTTTCGGTTGGATATTTTCTTAAATTAAAACAAGAAGGTTGGGCTTTTGTTATGACTGGAATTACAATTGTATTTTCAACTATTTCAATATTCTCTGGCTTATTTCCCCGCGTAATGATTTCAAGTACAAACCCAGAATGGAGCTTAACAATTTATAATGCATCTTCTTCTGATTATACACTTGGGGTAATGAGTATTGTAGCTTTAATATTTGTTCCTATCGTACTTATTTATCAGTCATGGACGTATTGGGTATTTAGAAAAAGGATTTCTAGAAAATCAGAATTAGAATATTAATATTTCAACATTGAGACATTTTAATAATGTCTCAATGTTTTGTATCTTCATGATTCAAAAAAAAAGAAAGAAAATCTCCTAAATGATTATAGATAAAGATCTATTAAGACTAACATCCAAAACTAAATCATCATTTATCACTTCCATTATAAGTGGTTTTGTTGCATCAATATTTACAATACTTCTGGCTTATTACTTAGCCAAATCAATAAATCTAATATTTCTAGAAAATAAAACTTTATCAGAGGTATCTAATTACTTAGTCTACTTTATTGTTGCAGCAATTTTAAAAGCATTTTTTATTTGGTATGAAAAAAACAAAATTGAAAAAGTTGTTGGAGACATCAAAAAGAATTTAAGAGAGGCTATTAATAAAATATTATTTGAAGATAAGGGAGAAATAATTTCAAACAAAAAAAGCGGCGAAATTTCCAATACAGTAATTAAAGGAGTTGAAGCATTAGATTCATATTTTAGTGAATACTTACCACAATTATTTCTGTCCGCTTTAACTCCATTATTGATTTTACTATTTGTCTTTCCAATTGATATTCTTTCTGGAGTTGTATTTCTTGTAACTGCTCCAATAATTCCACTATTAATGTATTTGATAGGCTCATCAGCCGAAGAAATAAATAGAAAACATTGGAAATCTTTAAGCAGAATGAGTGGACATTTTTTAGATGTCCTTCAAGGAATTACCAATCTAAAAATGTTTAACAGAGCAAAGGATGAAATTAAAAGGATTGTAGAAATAAGCAATTCCTTTAAATCATCAACAATGAAAGTATTAAAAATTGCATTTCTTTCAGCATTTGTCCTCGAGCTGCTTTCAACATTAAGCATTGCAATTATTGCCGTAGAAATTGGACTAAGATTAATGTATGGCAATATGCAATTTGAAAGTGCGCTATTTGTGTTGATACTTGCTCCTGAATTTTATCTTCCTTTACGCCAGCTTGGGAGCAGATATCACGCTGGTTTGGAAGGCTTGGCTGCTTTTAAATCAATTCAAGAAATATTGGCAAGAGCTAAAAGTAAAGAGACTTTAGTTAAATCAAATTTGGATTTTCAAAATGGAAATATTGAGTTTTGCAAAGTTTCATTCAGTTATGAAAACAGAAATACTATTGCCTTAAATGATATTTCATTTACACTTGAAAAGGGAAAAACCACTGCAATTGTTGGTGAATCTGGATCTGGAAAAACATCAATAATAAATATGCTAATGCGATTTCTTGAGCCAAATTCTGGTGAAATATCTGTTGGTCATAATAATTTAATTAACATTTCTGAAGAGCAATGGTATAAAAGTGTTAGTTGGGTATCGCAAAATCCGCACATTTTTCATAAATCAATTTATGAAAATGTTTCTATCGCAAATAAAAACGCAACCGAAAAAGAAATTATTGAAGCTGCCAAAAATGCTTTTATTCACGAATCCATAGTTAAACTAAAAGACGGCTATAACTCAATTGTTGGTGAAAACGGAGCAACATTAAGTGGCGGAGAAATTCAAAGAATTGCTTTGGCTCGCACGTTTTTAAAAAATGCTCCAATTTGGTTAATGGATGAACCTACATCAAGTATTGACTCAGTCTATGAGTCAGATTTATTATCTTCAATTAAAAGATTAGCAAAAGATAAAACAGTTGTTATTGTTGCGCATAGGTTAAATACAATACTAAGTGCGGACAAAATAATTGTTTTAGAAAAAGGGAAAATAATTGGAGAGGGTACACACGCAAACTTGTTGGCAGAAAATAAAATTTATCAAAATCTCTATAACACCTTTAAGAGGGAAATGTGATGAAGATAGTGATAAAAATAGTGAAACTGCTTGCTCCTTATAAATGGTGGATGCTTCTTTCAATAATTATAGGATTTTTTACAATAGGCAGTAGTATTGGCTTACTAATGACCTCAGCGTATATAATTTCCAAAGCTGCTCTTCAGCCACATATTGGGGAGTTGCAAGTAGGAATTGTTGGAGTCAGATTTTTTGGAATTACACGTGGATTATTCCGATATGCAGAAAGACTTATTTCACATGATATTACATTTAATTTGCTTGCCAAATTTAGAGTTTGGTTTTTCAAAGCTTTTGAGCCACTTGTTCCATCAAAAACTGGAAAATTAACAAGCGGTGATTTGCTATCGCGAGTTGTTGCCGATGTGGAAACGCTGGAGCATATTTTTATACGAGTTGTTTCTCCTCCTTTTATTGCGCTATTTGTGGCAATTCTGGTTTTCATTTTATTCGCAAACTTTAGCATTGCAATTGCGTTTGTCTTTTTAATTCCATATTCCTTTGCTGCCATTGTAGTTCCGTGGTTTACTTATAAGCTAAGCAAAAAAATAAGTGAGCAAATTATCATTTTACGCGCACGTTTATCTCAGCTTTCATTGGATGGAATTGAAGGGAAAAATGAATTAATTTCCTTTGGTAAAGTTGCTGATTACAAGGCAGTGTTTAATGAAACAAATAATAAGCTTATTAAAATACAACGTAGAATGAAACTAATTACTGGCATGAATGAAAGCTTAATAGGGTTGCTTATGAACATTTCTATCGTTTCTGTTTTTCTCTCAACTGCGCCACTGGTTTCCAATGGTTTACTTGATGGAATATATATTGCTGTTTTAACTCTTGGAACAATGGCTGCATTTGAAGCAGTATTTCCAATATCATTAGCCTTGCAATATCTCAATAGTAGCATCAAAGCTGGCGAAAGATTATTCCAAATTACTGAACAAGCTGTGGTTGAAAAGAAATCGGTTGATTATCAATTAATTGGGAAGAGTATTTCGCTAGACAAAGTCAGTTTTTCATATGATTGTAATGAAAAGGCTTTGGATGATATTTCCATCAAAATATCCAACAATAAGAAAATTGCAATTATTGGTGGAAGTGGGGCTGGAAAATCTACAATTACTAATTTGTTGTTAAATTTTTGGAATATTAATTCTGGCTCGCTTACAATTGATAATTATGAATACAATCAATTATCCGAAGAAAAAATACGCGAAAAGTTTTCTGTAATTCCGCAAAAAGTTTTTTTGTTCAGCGATACAATTAAAAATAATTTGTTAATTGCAAAACCAGATGCAACGGATTATGAAATATGGCGCTCGCTTGAAAAAGCAGAATTGAACAAATTTGTTCAATCACTTCCAAATAAATTGGATACTTGGATTGGCAACCAAGGTAAACAATTGAGCGGTGGTGAAAGAAGACGACTTGCAATTGCAAGAGCAATATTAAAGGATTCACCTATTTTTATTTGCGATGAAATTACCGCCGATCTTGATTCTGTAAACGAGATGAATATTTTAAATACAGTTCATTTGGCAGCAAAAGACAAATCCCTAATATTTATTACTCACAGATTGGTGGACATGGATAAATTTGATTTAATTTATTTGATGGAAAAAGGGAAAATTGTTGCTGTAGGGTCACACGAAGAATTAATTTCTAATTCAGATCTTTACAAAAAGTATTTTTTACAAAATTGATTAGTGAAGGTTGCCAACACTAATTATAGTATATTTATTAAGAATGATATTTTGATACACACATTTTGAACAGATTTACTAATCTAACAATTAAAAATTATAAATAGAGTTTCATATTCTGTGATGTAAACCAAGTGGATAATAAAAATATATACTTGAAAAATTAGAATTATTAAATCTTGAGATTATCTACTTCAATCAAAAATTTATTTGCAATTTCCTCGGTTTTTTTACATTCACCTTTGCCATGATTTTCATTTGGGGAAGAAGATGAGCAATTTCCACCACCGCAGCATCCTTCTGGACGGTCTTTATATTTACTAAATTTTAGTGATACAAGCATTAGAACCAATGCAATTGTAAAAAACACGAAAACAACTATATATTGTGCCATTCTTAATTTCCTTTTGATAATAAATTTTCAAATTGTGCTGTCTGAAAAGATCTAAATTTATTTTCTTCTTTTACAATATAATAAACTTTAAGTTCATTTTTTATTGCAAAATTATAGCCCAATTTTGGGCCCATAACATCAATTGCAGTTGCTAAAGCATCACTTAACATACAATTTTCTGCAACAACAGTAACAGAGGCAAGATTATGTGTTATTGGTTTTCCAGTTTGTGGATCTAATGTATGAGAATATCTAACACCATTTTCCTCAAAATAATTCCAATAATCGCCCGATGTTGCCATTGAAAGATTATTTAAGGAAATTTTTTCTTCAATTGAGCCTGATTGTGAAGGAGATGCAATTCCAACAATCCAATTATTATTCATTTTTTTGCCACTTGCTCTAAGTTCGCCACCAATTTCAACAAGATGATTATATATCCCTTTTGATTTTAAATATTCGGAAACTTTATCAACTCCAAAACCCTTGGCAATTGCAGATAAATCGCAAGTAACCTTTGGATGATGTTTTTTAATTGAAGGAGGGGAGAGGCGAACATTAATATTTTTATATCCAACAAAATTTCTTAACGCATCAATCTCTTTTTGGGTTGGAATTGTTTCTGGTTTATTTTGTGGCCCAAATCCCCATAAATTTACGATAGGAGCAATTGTAATATCAAATTTGCCTTGCGATAATTCACTAATTAGTAGGGCTTCATTAAAAACAAGAGCTAGATCTTGTGATACATTAATCCAATTTGTATCTGTTGATTTGTTAAAAAGCGAAAGTTCAGAATTTGGGATATAAGTTGACATCTGCTGGTTTACATCTTGAAGTAAATTATTTATTGCAGTTTCAATTTTAGGAATATCAACTTGTTCTGCTGTCGTGAATTTAACAGAAAAAGTCGTTCCCATAGTTTCGCCGTTTATTGAATGAACAACATTATCTATTGAATTTGTGCAACTGAAAGCAAAAGTTAAAACAAAAATTAAAAGTGTTTTCTTCATAGATTTTTTAATTTACAATGATATAAATTGAAATGAAAACGGGATTATATTCATTAATCCCGTTTTATGATAAATGAAAATTAACCGCCAAAATCATCTAATAGAATATTTTCTCGTTCAACACCAAGGTCTTCTAACATTTTAATAACTGCAGCATTCATCATTGGCGGTCCACACATATAAAACTCACAATCTTCAGGTGCTGGATGATCTTTAAGATAATTATCATAAAGCACTTGATGAATAAAACCTGTCATACCAGTCCAATTATCTTCAGGTTGTGGTTCAGAAAGGGCTAAATGCCATTCAAAATTTGGATGATTTTTTGCAAGTTCATCAAACTCATCATTATAAAAAGATTCACGTAAACTACGTGCACCATACCAAAATGAAATTTTCCGTTTACTATTTAATCTTCTTAATTGGTCAAAGATATGTGAACGCATAGGAGCCATTCCAGCACCTCCGCCAATAAATACCATTTCTGCATCAGTCTTTTTAGCAAAAAATTCACCATAAGGACCCGAAATAGTAACTTTATCACCAGGTTTTAAATTAAAAATAAAAGATGACATTTGTCCAGGTGGAACATCTGGCATTCTTGGTGGAGGTGATGCAATTCGTACATTAAGCATAACCATACCTTTTTCTTCGGGGTAACTTGCCATAGAATATGCACGTAAAACTGGCTCTTCAACTTTAGAAACATATTTCCAAAGATTAAAATTATCCCAATCACCTTTATATTCATCACCAATTATAAAGTCTGAATATTTAACAGTATGAGTTGGAGCCTCTATTTGAATATAGCCACCAGCACGAAAATCAACATTTTCACCTATTGGAAGATCAAGAATTAGCTCTTTGATGAAAGTAGCAACATTATTATTTGAACGTACTGTACATTCCCATTTTTTAATATCAAAAACTTCATCAGCAACTTGAATTTTAATATTAGCCTTAACAGGAACTTGACAAGAAAGTCGAAAATTATCCTTAATCTGTCCGCGTGAAAGTTTACCAGTTTCCGTTGGAAGAATATCGCCACCACCTTCTAAAACTTGACATTTACATTCACCACAAGTTCCTTTACCACCACAAGCAGAGGGAAGAAAAATACCTTTATTTCCTAAAGCAAAAAGTAGTTTCTCACCAACTGGGACAATTAAAGATTTCTCCGGGTCACTATTTATTTCTATTGTAGCATTTCCTGCAGCTACCAATTTTGATTTTGCAAGTAAAATTAATAATACTAAGGCAATAACGATGATAATAAACATCACTACGCCTAATATAATTAAATTAATACCATCCATATTAAACCCTTATAATTGAATTCCAGAAAATAACATAAATGCAATAGCCATCAAGCCAGCTATAATAAAAGTAATACCAAGTCCCTTTAAACCATCAGGAACGTTACTGTATTTCATTTTTTCTCTAATTCCGGCTAAAGCAACAACAGCAAGTGCCCAACCAAATCCAGAACCAAATCCATAAACAACAGATTCAGCAAAATTATAATCACGTTCAACCATAAAAAGAGACCCACCAAGAATAGCACAGTTAACTGTAATTAACGGAAGAAAAATTCCAAGTGAATTATATAATGACGGAACATATTTGTCTAAAATCATTTCCAAAATTTGTACAATAGCTGCAATAACTCCAATATAAGTTATAAGACCAAGAAAAGTAAGATCAACATTTTCCAAACCAGCCCATGCTAAAGCACCTTCTTTAAGAACACTTTGATAAATCAAATTATTTACAGGAACTGTTATTGCTTGTACAAAAATAACTGCAATTCCTAAACCAATTGCTGTATCCACTTTTTTAGAAACTGCCATAAACGTACACATTCCAAGAAAGAATGCAAGAGCCATATTCTCAATAAAAATGGATTTAACGAATATTCCAAGATAATGTTCTAACATAATTATTCCTCCTCTACTTGATTTGGATAGAATGTTCGAAGTATCCAAATAAATACTGCAATAAGGAAAAATGCACTTGGAGCAAGCAACATTAGGCCATTACCCTGATACCAACCACCATCTGTAGTTAACGGTAATATTGATATGCCAAATAATTTGCCAGAGCCAAATAATTCACGCATAAAGCCAACTACTAATAATATTAGAGCATAGCCCATTCCATTTCCAATTCCATCCAAAAAACTTTCAATCGGAGGATTTTTTAATGCATAACCCTCGGCTCTTCCCATAACAATACAGTTTGTAATAATTAAACCAACATAAACGGATAATTGCTTACTAACATCATAAGCATAAGCTTTTATTAGTTGGTCTGCAATTATTACTAATGAAGCAATAATTGTCATTTCAACTAAAATACGAATGCTACTTGGAACGTGATTTCTTATTAAACTTACAAAAAGGTTTGAAAATGCAACAACCAGAATAACAGCAAGTGACATAACTACGGATGTTTCCATCTTTGTTGTAACTGCAAGCGCACTACATATTCCAAGAATTTGCAATGTTATTGGGTTATTTTTAAATATAGGGTCAAATACTATTTCTTTATATTTATTTGTCATTACTTTCTCCTTTCAATTTACTTAAGAAAGGACCATAACCATTACCACTTAACCAGAACCGAACCAAATTATTAACTCCACGTGTTGTTATAGTTGCACCTGAAAGACCATCTATTTGATATTTAGCGGATTCACTACCTCTATCTACTGCACCTTTAATCACTTCAATTTTCAAATTGCTAGCTTGATCGAAAATTTGCTTTCCAACCCAAGAATTTTTCCATTTAGGATTATCAACTTCTCCACCAAGACCAGGAGTTTCACCATGTTGATAAAATGTGAAGCCCTTAACTGTTGTCATATCTTTAGCTAAAGCAATAAAACCATAAAGTGTTGACCAAAGTCCTTTTCCATAAATCGGCAGAATATATTTCTCAACATTATTACTATCATCTTTTACGGTATAAATTGCCATGGCTTTAGGCATAATTTTAATACCTGCTATATCTTCAGAAGTAGGAATATCTTTACCCCATTTATCACTAGATGCAATTTCTTCTACATCAAATTTTTCGATATTAAGAACATCATCATAATCAGACTCTGGAATAAATTCACCAGTTGCTAAATCGATTATTTGTGCTGATATTTTTTCTTTAAATATTGAATTTATATCAATTCCATCATGGTATAAATCACCAGCGGATAGAATATTTTTTCTTAAATCTAACTCTTTATTTAGTTCTTGAATTGGTTTAAGTTCAACTGCTGCAGTTGAAACCAAAATTGAAGCAACAAAGCAAACTCCAAGAGCAACTAATAAAGTTTTTTTAGTGCTATCATTAGACATTTCTTGCTAGCCTCCTTTTTATGTTTCCTTTAATTACAAATCGGTCAATAATTGGTGAAAATACATTCATAAATAAAATTGCAAGCATCATTCCCTCTGGGAATGCAGGATTTACAACACGTACCAAAACCACTAAAATTCCAATAAATAATCCATAATAGAATTTACCTATTTCTGTAAATGCGGCAGATACAGGGTCAGTAGCCATAAAAACCGTTCCAAAAGCAAAACCACCTAATACTAAATGCCAAATTGGAGTAATAGCAAACATTGGATTAGTTGAACTTCCAATTAAATTAAAGGTGAGCGACATAAGTGTCATCCCAAGAAGAATACTTGCCATAATTCTCCAAGATCCAATTTTTGTAGCAATTAGAATAAAAGCACCAATTAAAATTGCAAGTGTTGATGTTTCTCCCATTGAACCAGGAATTAAACCAATAAAAGAATCCCACCATGAATATGTTAAGTGCATTGAAGTATCTGCAATTTGACCTAATGGAGTTGCTTGACTTAATCCATCAACTGCTGCCCAAACTTTATCACCAGAAATTTGTGCAGGGTATGCAAAAAACAGAAATGCTCTTCCAGTTAATGCAGGGTTAAGAATATTCATTCCAACACCACCAAAAACTTCTTTTCCAATAACAACACCAAATGAAATTCCCACAGCAACTTGCCAATAAGGAATATCTGGAGGTAAAATTAGAGGGAAAAGCATACTTGTCACAAAGAAACCTTCGTTTATTTCGTGTTTCCTAATTACTGCAAAAAGAACTTCCCAAAAACCACCGACTGCAACAGTTATTAAATATATAGGAAAAAAGTAAAGTGCTCCTAAAACTATATTACTTAAAATTGATGTTGAGTCAAAAGTGAGTCCTAACATAAGGAAAAATTGTTGCTGCCAGCTGGTTGGTTCATAATTAGAAATACTTGCAATTCCAATATTAGATTGGTAGCCAGTATTATATAAAGCCATAATTATTGCTGGAATTAAAGCATAAATTACAGTTAGCATCATTCGCTTAAGGTCTAATGCATCGCGAACATGAGAGCCTTTAGATGTAACTTTGCCAGATGAGTAAAGCAGAGTATCAACAGCTTCAAAGAGTGGAAATAGTTTAGGAAACTTTCCACCTGTTTCAAAATGTTTACTTTGCTTATCCAAAAAATTTCTAAGGAATTTCACGTAGTTAACCTTCTTTTTCTATTATATTTAAATTGCTTCTTAAATTACCACCATGATCTATTTTTGATGGGCAAACAAATGTGCATAATGCTAAATCTTCTTCATCTAATTCAAGACAACCAAGTTGTTCGGCTTCTTCAATATCGTTTGCTGCTAATGCACGCAGTAAATAATTTGGAAGAATGTCCAAAGGCATTACTTTTTCGTAACTACCTATTGGAACTATTGAACGACGACCACCATGAAGTGCTGTTGAAAAATCTAAGCTTTTCTTCGGAGCTACAACAGATTTTACTGAAAATCTATTTCCAAATGGATTTACCCAACCAAATAATTCACGATGATTATCTTCTTTAATAACTGATATTTGTTGATGAAATTTTCCTAAATAAGCTAAATAACCAGTTGCATGATGTCCACTAAGCACTGAACCAGAAATAATTCTATTTTCATCATCAACTAATAAACCTTTAACAAGTTCATCAATTGATGCACCAATTTCTGTTTTAATCAATGTAGGATTTTTCACTTGGGAACCACCAAGTGCAATAACTCTTTCGGTAAATATTTTCCCGGTAATAAAAAGATTTCCAATTGCAATAACATCTTGTGCAGTTACATACCATACTATTTTTGATGCACTAACTGGGTCTAAAAAGTGAATGTGTGTACCAACCAAACCACTTGGATGAGGTCCTTCAAATTCTTCAACTTTTAACTTTGTAGAACTAATTGTTGGTATTTTTGAACTTGGTGATTTGCAAAGGAAAATATTTCCTTCAATTAAGTTGTTTAGCACTTTTAAGCCATTTTCAAATGCTTTTTCTTTTCCTTCAATAACTTTTTCTACTTTAGGAGCAAGTGGGTTTGTGTCCATAGTAGTAATAAAAATAGAATTTGGAGTTGTAGCTGGATCAGCAACTTTTGAAAATGGGCGAACTCTTAGAGATGTCCATAATCCAGATTCAATTAAATTAAATTTTATCTGCTCTGAAGTTAACTTCTCAAGTTCATTGGCAGAATAGCTATTAAATGTAATTTCATCACTACCACTTTTTTCGATAACAATCGATTTAAAAGCTCTCCGTTCACCTCTATTTATTTCAACTATTTTTCCAGTTGCTGGAGAAGTATATTTAACACCTGGAGTCTTTTTATCCGTAAAAAGAAGCTGTCCTTTTTTCACTTCATCTCCAACAGAAACAAGCATTGTAGGTTTTAACCCGATATAATCGTCACCGAGTAAAGCAACTTTTTTTGTTAATATTGTACTTGAAATCTCTTGTTGAGGTGAGCCGTTTATTGGAAGGTCTAAGCCTTTTTTAATTTTCATTTTTGCCATAAACATTATTATCTTATTTTGAAAAATCAAAGATACAAAGAAGAATTTCTTAATAAAAGATAATGCAAAAAAAAAATACAGAATTTTTAAAAAATATTTTTATAACAACAAATATCATAAAATTAAAAACTTGACAATATATAAGGAATATATAAAATATTTAATTGTATCGTATAAATATACAGAATATGTAATGAGAAATTATATATAAGCCTAAATAAATAAGATAAATATGACAATATGTTTGCATAAGTAAGATATTATTTTATTTTGACATATTATTATTATAATAATTTATAAAGAAATTTATTTAGTTAAATTTTGCAAAAATATTTTTGGAGAATATTTGTGAAAAACGATCGATATAACGAAATAACTAATGGATTATACATTCCAAGTACTGAACATGATAGCTGTGGAGTAGGTTTTGTAGCCGATTTAACTGGGGTGCAAACTTATAAAACTGTTTGTGATGCTATTACAATTCTTGAAAATATGGAGCACAGAGGTGCTACTGGCTCCGACCCACATACAGGCGATGGTGCTGGAATTCTAATCCAAATTCCAGATAAGTTTATGCGTTCTGAATGTGAATATAGAGATATTGAATTACCTCCAAAAGGTGATTATGCCACTGGATTAGTTTTTCTACCAAAACTTTCGGAAGATAGGCATATTATAGAAACACTTTTTGAGCATGTTGTAAATCAAGCTGGACAGAAATTTTTGGGATGGAGAGATGTTCCACGCGATAATTCAAATATTGGAGAAGTTGCAAAATCGGTTGAACCAGTAATGAAACAAATTATTGTTGCCAGGGGAAAAGACACTAAAATTGAAGATTTTGAGAAAAAATTATTTTATATAAGAAAAAAGATTTGGTTAAGTGTAAGTAAAACTGAGGTTCAGCAAAAAAAACATTTTTATGTTTGCTCGCTTTCAAGCAAAATACTGGTATATAAAGGACAGTTAAGAGCAATTCAGCTTCGTGATTATTTTATCGATTTCAAAAATCCAAATGTTGAATCGGCAATTGCGTTAGTTCATTCTCGTTATAGTACAAATACTTTCCCAACTTGGTCTTTAGCTCATCCATATAGAATTATTGCTCATAATGGCGAGATTAATACGCTTAGAGGAAATGTGAATAGATTTAATGCACGTGAGCAACAATTTAAAAGTAAATATTTTGGTGAAAAATTGAAAAATATTTATCCAATTGTTGCTCCAGGAAGAAGTGATTCTGCAACTTTTGACAATGCTTTGGAATTATTAATTATTAGTGGACGTGAACTGCCTCATGCATTAATGATGATGATACCAGAAGCTTGGAGTGGTGATAAAAATATGAATCAAGAGAAAAAAGATTTCTATAAATATCACTCTGCTTTAATGGAACCTTGGGACGGACCTTCGGCGGTTGCTTTTACTGATGGGAAATATATTGGGTCAATTTTGGATAGAAATGGATTACGACCTGCTCGTTACTGGGAAACTAAGGACAAAAAAATAATAATGGCCTCAGAAGCTGGAGTTTTGCATGTTCCTAATTGTGATATAATTAATAAAGGGCGACTTCAACCCGGAAAGATTTTTTTAATTGATATTGAGGAAGGAAGAATTATTGATGATTCTGAAATCAAAGAAAAATATTCAAATAGAAAACCTTATGGAAAATGGCTAAATGAAAATATGCTTGAACTTGATACACTTCCAGAATTAGAATATGAATTTTTCTTTGATGATGAAAGCATTAAAATTCAACAAAAAGCTTTTGGATATAGTTTTGAGGATATTAAAACAATATTAAATACAATGGTTGATGATGGAATTGAAGCAACTGGTTCAATGGGAAACGACACTCCTTTAGCAATTTTGAGTAGAGAACCACAATTATTATTTAATTATTTTAAACAATTATTTGCACAAGTAACAAATCCACCAATCGATTCAATCCGAGAAGAAATAATTATGGGAGAAGATGTCCTTCTTGGAGCTGAACAAAATTTGTTAGAAGAAACTCCAGAACACGCAAAAAGATTGAGACTTAAAAGACCAATAATAACTAATAGTGAATTGAAGAAAATAAAACAGATAAGTGATAATAAATTAAAATCATATACAATTTCAATCCTTTTTTCAAAAGAAGATGGCTTAAAAGCAATAAAGAGAAAGTTAAAATCAATATTTAAAGAAGCTGATAAAGCAATTGAAAATGGTTTTACAAATATTATACTTTCGGATAAAGGAGTTAATGAAAACAATGTACCAATTCCTTCATTACTAGCAGTTTCTGGATTACATCATTATTTAACCAGAGATGGAAAGCGTGCATTGGCAAGCATTGTTATTGAAACTGGTGAAGCACGTGAATTACACCATTTTGCTGTTTTACTAGGTTATGGGGCTAATGCTATTAATCCTTACTTAGCCTTTGAAACAATAAAAAATGAATTTGATTGTGGAAATTATAAATTATCTGATTATAAAATTGCAGAGAAAAATTATTTAAAGGCAGTTAGAAAAGGATTATTTAAAATAATTTCCAAAATGGGAATTTCAACTATTCAATCATATAGCGCTGCTCAAATTTTTGAAGCAGTTGGATTAAATGTAAAATTTATCAAAAAATATTTTACTGGTACATCATCACGTATAGGTGGAATTGGAATGAAAACAATAACGGAAGAAACTTTAAGACGACATGAAATTGCTTTTAAAAATAATAAACAAAATGAGATACTTGAATCAAGTGGAAATTACAAATGGCGTGCAAAAGGGGAATATCATCAATGGAATCCAGATACAATAACATTGTTGCAACAAGCTGTTAGATTAAATGATTATTCAATGTTTAAAAAATATTCCGAACTTGTAAATAATCGCGACAAAAATTTATCAACCATTAGAAGTCTTTTGCAATTTAGAAAAAGAAGACCGATTGATATTTCAGAAGTTGAAGCAGTTGAAGAAATTATGAAAAGATTTGCGACTGGAGCGATGAGCTATGGTTCAATTTCACGAGAAGCTCATGAAACTATTGCAATTGCTATGAACAGAATTGGAGGGTTTTCAAATACTGGTGAAGGCGGTGAGGATAAATCACGATTTGTTAAAGATGCAAATGGAGATTTAAAAAGAAGCAGAATTAAGCAAGTTGCACAAGGTAGGTTTGGAGTTTCAATTGAATATCTCGTAAATGCTGATCAAATTCAAATTAAAATGGCTCAAGGAGCAAAACCTGGAGAGGGAGGGCAGCTTCCGGGTCATAAAGTTTCAGAAGAAATTGCTAAAACCCGAGGCACTACTGCTGGAGTTGGACTAATTTCTCCTCCACCTCATCATGATATTTATTCAATTGAGGATTTGAAACAATTAATTCATGACCTAAAAAACGCAAATCCAGAAGCCGATATTAGCGTAAAACTTGTTTCCGAAGTTGGAGTTGGTACAATAGCTGCTGGCGTTGCAAAGGGTAAAGCTGATCATATTTTAATTAGTGGCTTTGATGGTGGAACTGGTGCTTCGCCCCAAACTTCAATAAAGCATTCTGGATTGCCACTTGAACTTGGACTTGCTGAAACACAACAAGTTTTAATAATGAATAATTTGAGAGAGCGTGTAAGAATTCAAGCAGATGGTCAATTAAAAACTGGTAGAGATGTGACAATTGCAGCACTTCTTGGCGCTGATGAATTTGGGTTTGCAACTTCTGCACTTGTCACGCTTGGCTGTGTTTTGCAACGCAACTGTCACTTAAATACTTGTTCAGTAGGTATTGCAACTCAAGACCCAGAATTAAGAAAAAAGTTTCAAGGAAAGCCAGAACATATAATTAACTTTTTTAGATTTATTGCAGAGGAAGTTCGTGAAATAATGGCTGAGTTTGGATTTAATACAGTAAATCAATTGATTGGACGAGTCGATTTACTTGAAATGGCAGAAATAACAAATCATTGGAAGTTGAAAAACATTGATATTACAAATGTTTTGCATCGCACCGATGTTCCTCATGGTACACTTGTGCGCAATGCACTTAAGCAAGACCACGAGCTAGAATTTGCTTTGGATAATAAATTAATTTCTGCTTGTAGAAAATCAATTCAAACAAAAGCTCCAGTTAGATTTAGTGTTGATATTAACAACACAAATAGATCTGTAGGAACTATGCTAAGTTCGTATATTGTAAAAAAATATGAAATGGCTGGACTTCCAGAAGATACAATTGAAATAGATTTTTTAGGAACTGCTGGACAAAGTTTTGGTGCATTTTTAGCTAATGGAATTACTTTCCGGCTTGAAGGCGATACAAATGATTATGTAGGAAAAGGTTTATCAGGTGGAAAAATTATTGTTGTTCCACAAGAAGATTCTACATTTATTGCAGAGGAAAATATAATTGTTGGAAACGTAGTTTTATATGGTGCAATTACTGGTGAAATGTATTTGCGTGGAAAAGCTGGAGAAAGATTTGCAGTTCGTAATAGCGGGGCAAAAGCTGTTGTTGAAGGAATTGGTGACCACGGTTGTGAATATATGACTGGCGGAACAGTTGTTGTGCTTGGTGATGTTGGTAAAAACTTTGCCGCAGGAATGAGTGGGGGAATAGCTTATGTTTGGAATAAATCGGGTAATTTTAATAAACTTTATAATTCTGAAATGGTTGAATTATTTAATGTTGATGCAGAAGCAGACGTTTATGAATTGAAATCATTAATTCAAAAACATAAGGCTTATACAAAAAGTACAGTTGCCGAAAAAATACTTTTGAATTGGGAAAAATATTTACCACAATTTATAAAAGTTTATCCAAAAGACTATAGAAGAGTAAATGAAAAAAAAGTTGAAAGTATAAAGTTATATGTGAGCTAAAGTTGAGAACTCATTAAAAACACTTAAGACTTATTTTAATTTGTTAGAAAGCGGGTAAGAAAGATATTTGTAGAGAATGTGTTATTTCTTAATGCTCCTTTTGGAATCTCAGTAAGTGAAAGATTCCCGCTAAAAACATGTAGGAATGACAGAAAAATATTTATTAAGATTTTAATTATTAACTAATAAGAAAAAAATATATTGGAATAAATTATGGGTGAAGTTAAAGGTTACTTAAAATATAAAAGATTGGAAGTGAAAAAGGAAAATGTTAATTCAAGGATCAATCATTTTAATGAATTTACAATTGAACTTGCCGACAAAGAAATTAAATTACAAGGTGCTAGATGTATGGATTGTGGAACTCCATTTTGCCAATCAGGATGCCCTGTTGATAATTTAATTCCAGAATGGAATGATTTGATATATAAAAATAAATGGAATGACGCAGCAAAAAGATTATTAAGCACAAATAATTTTCCAGAATTTACCGGAAGAGTTTGTCCAGCACCATGCGAAAGTTCATGTGTTCTTGCAATCAATACTCCAGCGGTAAATATTAAAAATATTGAAAAAGCAATTATTGAAAACGCATTTCAAAATGGTTTAGTTACCCCAACATTACCTAAAATTAGAAGTGGAAAAAAAATTGCGATTGTTGGCTCTGGTCCTTCGGGACTTGCAGCTGCCGACCAATTAAACAAGTTTGGGCATTTGGTAACTGTTTTTGAAAAAAATGAAGTTATTGGTGGATTGTTGGCTTTGGGAATACCAGATTTCAAATTAGAAAAAAATATTATCGAAAGAAGAATTGAAATTATGAAAACAGAAAAAGTAGAATTTAAAACTAAGATTGAAATTGGAGTTGATATAACTTTATCAGAATTAAAAAGTGAATTTGATGTAATTATTCTTTGCGGTGGTGCAGAACAACCACGCGATTTGCCAATAAAGGGAAGAGAATTTAAAGGAATTCATTTTGCAATGGATTTTCTAAAACAACAAAATAGAAGAAACGGAAAGAGAATTTTTACTGATGATGAAATATCTGCAAAACAGAAAAACGTTATTATTATTGGTGGTGGTGATACAGGCTCGGATTGTATTGGCACAGCAATAAGACAAGGTGCAAAATCAGTATTAAATTTAGAACTTTTTCCTCAAGCCCCCAAAATGAGAAGCATTAATAATCCATGGCCAGAATGGGATATTATTGATAGAATTTCTTCATCACACGAAGAAGGCTGCAAAAGGGAATTTTCAGTTTTGTCAAAGGAATTTATTGGTGATGGTAGTAATGTAAAAAAAATAAAAATTGCACGAGTTAAATTTGAAAACCCTGATCCAAATACTGGACGAAAAAAGATGGTGGAAATTCCAGATTCTGAGTTTGAAGTTGAAGCGGATTTGGTGCTTCTCGCAATGGGCTTTGAAGGAACATCTAAAAATAATCTTTTAACTGAATTGAATATTAAAACAAATGACAGAAATAACGTAGAAACAGACGATAAATATATGACAAATATTGATGGAATATTTGCCTCTGGTGATATGCGTCGCGGGCAATCGCTTGTAGTTTGGGCAATTAATGAAGGACGAACAGTAGCTAAAAATGTAAACGAATATTTGAATAAATAAAATTATTACAAGATTATTTCAAGAATAAATTTACCCAGCTGGCCAAGTCATTTGTCTTCCACCAAGCAAATGCATGTGCAAATGATATACTTCTTGTCCGCCATTGTTGCCGCAATTAAAGACTAAACGAAATCCATCAGCAGAAATTTCTTCATTTTTAGCAATTAAATTTGCAGCATCAATCATTTCACCTAATAATGGGCCATGCTCTTTTCCATTTAGTTCTCGAACTGTAGGTATTTCTAGTTTTGGAATTATCAAAATATGAGTTGGCGCTTTAGGATTTATATCTCTGAATGCTAAAACAGTCTCAGATTCAAAAACTATATCAGCGGGTATTTCTTTGTTGATAATTTTCTTAAATATTGTATCAGCCATTATTTACTCCAAATTATTTACAACAAAAATAAGAAAACTCATAATTAAAACGAGTTTTAAATTATTTAGGACCAATAAAACTATTAAATTAGTGTGGATTTATAATTAACATAACTTTTTAAACATATTTAAATGCTTAAAATACTAAGTCATTTTTTAATTGCAAATACTTGTAAAAGAAATACTTAAATAAAAAATAGTGCAATTAAACTAAATATAATTAGCTATTTTTACTTATGATATTTTTTTCATATTAAAAAATATTCTCACATAATTTAGAGGAAAAAATGAAAACGTATGTTAAAACAATTTGTATAATATTTCTTTCTATATTTTCAATTTCATGCAGTATTGTTCCAATTACTGGTAGATCACAATTAAGTATAATCCCAGCTTCAGAAATTATGTCTGCAAGTTATCAGCAATATGATCAATTTTTAAAAGAAAACAAACTAAGCAATGATAAACAAAATTCATTTATGATTAAAAATGTTGGATCAAGAATCCAAAAAGCAGTTGAACAATATTTTGCCCAACAAAAATTATCTAACCAGTTGGATGGCTATCAATGGGAATTTAATTTAATAGAAAATAATGAAATAAATGCTTGGTGTATGCCAGGAGGAAAAGTTGTATTCTACTCTGGAATATTACCAGTTTGTGAAAATGACTTAGGTGTTGCTGTAGTTATGGGACACGAAATTGCTCATGCAATTGCAGAACATGGTGCCGAAAGAATGAGTCAAGGTTTAGTTGCTCAGTTAGGAGGAATGGGATTATCTATTGCACTAAAAGATAAACCACAAGAGACGCAACAGCTTTGGATGACAGCTTTTGGTGTTGGAACTCAATTAGGTGTTATGTTACCTTTTAGTAGATTACATGAAAATGAAGCTGACCATTTAGGATTAATATTTATGGCCATTGCTGGATATAATCCACAAGGTGCAATTGATTTCTGGAAAAGAATGGCTACAAAAAAATCTGGTTCAGCACCGCCTGAATTTTTAAGTACACATCCATCTGATGAAACAAGAATTGAAAATTTACGTGAACTTTTACCAGATGCATTAAAATATTACAAAAAATAATTAAATATATTTCTACTATTTGAGGAATTAATCTGTGAAAATTGGAATTACTGGTGGAATTGGTACTGGGAAGTCACATGTTTCCAAAATTATTGAGAAAAATGGTTATGTTGTTTTGAATGCTGATAATATTGCAAAACAAATTATGTTTGAAGATGAGTCAGTTAAAGAATTAATTATTTCAGAATTTGGTGAAAAATCCTATTGTGATGATAAATTAAATACTATTTATATTGCTTCAAAAGCTTTTTCTTCTGTTCAAAGTATTAACATATTAAACTCAATTGTTCATCCCCCAATGGTTGAAAAAATTAATGAATTAATGAATATAGAATTTAAAAAGAGCAAAATTGTATTTGTAGAAGCTGCATTAATTTATGAAGCAGAAGTGGATGGAATTTTAGATTATGTTCTTTTGGTCACATCCAATGAAAATTCAAGAATTGAGCGAATAAAAAAACGTGACAATTTATCCGAGATAGAAATAAGAAAAAGAATGCAATTCCAAATACCCGAAAATGAAAAAGAAAATCTGGCAGATTTCACAATTAAAAATAATTCCACACTACTAGATTTAGAAATGAAAACAAAAATGTTTTTATCTATTTTTCAAACTATGATAAAATAATTGCATAAAAAATAGATAAAAGAAAATTTAAAGAATATATAAAACTATTTGGGTTCAAAAAAAAAGTAATTGTTTGTCTAACAAAACTTCATTTAATATATTTAAAAATTAAAACTACCACATAAATGAAAACTAAATTTTATACGACATTAAATGATTAATACAATTAAAATAAAAAAACTTGTTAGACTGTTAATAGTACTTGCAATAATTTTAGTAATTATTGTTGTTGGAGTATTTTTTGGAATAAATAATTATTTAATGCCTTCAATTGTGCAGGCTAATGAATTACTACTTCCAAATGTTGTTGGATTAAATAAAGATATTGCAATTAAAACAATTGAAGACTTAAAATTAACCCCAATTGTTGTTGGCCCAAGGTATGATGCAAGATTTAAGGAAAATGAAGTGATATTTCAAAAACCTTATGCTGGCACTAATGTAAAAGAAAATCGAAGAGTTTATTTGCATATTAGTGGTGGTGAGCCAATTATTGAAATGCCTCAACTTGTTGGGAAAACATACCGTGATGCAAGTGTAAATTTAGAAAGAATTGGACTATTTGTAAAAAGCATTGACGAAGTACGTTCTGAATTACCAATGGGAACAGTTGTTGAACAAGAATTTCCTTTTGAAACGCAGGTAGAAAAAGGGGATTCTATTAGATTAAAAATTAGTGTTGGACCACGAATAGGTATGGTGCGTGTTCCTAATTTAATTGCTAAATCTGAAAAAGAAGCAATTAAAATTTTGCACAGATTTAGTCTTAAACTTGGCAGTAAATCATATATTTCATCACCTACATTATTGCCAAATACAATTATTAGTCAAGTTCCATCTCAAGATAATCTATTAAATATTGGTGATAGTGTAAACGTAGTTATTTCAAAAAGTAATAGGTAACTAAATGAAAAAAATTGCTCCTTCAATTCTTTCTGCCGATTTTTCAAATCTTGCACAGCAAATACGTTATGTAGAAATTGCAGGAGCCGATATAATTCATTGTGATATTATGGATGGAAAGTTTGTTCCAAATATCACTTTTGGACCAGTTGTTGTAAAAGCTGTTCGTAAAGTCACAAAATTGCCAATTGATGTTCATTTGATGATAAAAGACCCCGATAATTTTATTGAGGATTTTATAAACGCTGGTGCAAATTATATTTCAGTACATCAAGAAGAAGTTGTGCATTTAAACAGAACTATTGCAAAAATTAAAGAATTAGGTGCAAAAGCTGGAGTTGTATTAAATCCTTCGACACCAGTAAATACATTAAGTGAAATTTTAGAGTTTGTTGATTTTGTACTAATTATGTCCGTAAATCCAGGTTTTGGTGGACAAAAATTTATTGAATCAACCTTAAACAAAATATCTGAATTAGCAAAAATAAGAGAAGAAAAGAAACTCAATTTTGAAATAGAAATTGATGGAGGAATTTCGGCTCAAAATATTAATAAAGTTGCAAATGCTGGTTGTGATATTTTTGTTGCTGGTTCATCAATCTTTGGACAAGATAATATCTCTGCTGCAGCAACTGAGTTGAAAAATTTGATTTCTTTATAATATGTTATATTAAATAATTTCGAGGGATTATGAGTTTTTGGAATGAAGACATTGAGAAAGAATTTTTTACTGCCGCTTTGAAGAATTTCGCAACAGCTGAGCAACTATTTTATAAATTGAGAGGTAAATATTTTGCATATTTTCCTAAGGGAGAACAAGCAGAAGGGCAATTATTAAATAGTAGAAATTCCCTAATTGGACAATTTACAGAGAAATGGGCAAAAGAATTTTTTCAACCAATTGCTGCAGAGTTAGGATATTATGCAGTTAATGGCGTAGTTTGCAATGAATTGGGATTATCAACTCAAAGTAATGCTGATTTGGCATTTTGTAATTCAAATGAGACCCACCAAAAAGCAGATAACATTAAACTTCTTATAGAAATCAAAATGAGTATTGTGAATAATTATATTTATGAAGATAATAATATAAATTTTATAGGTGATTATAAAACTCATAAAGGAAATCCATCAATTTTACGCTCTGATTCAATGTTAAAAGCCATTGGTAAATCAATAAATATTAGAGTCTCTGGAAGTGAGTCAAGAAAAATTCCAATAATCGTAATTGGAAACAGTCCTATAACAAAGTCATACTTAAATAAAGTCGATTATTTAAAGAAATCTGGAATTATACAAGGATTTATTTCTGTATATCCAAATCCATCTAGTGAATACATTACAAACTCAACTGGAAATGGTTTTCAAACTTTTAGTGAATATAATCAGCTGAGTAATTACATTATAGATATTGTAAATTCAGACATGAATTTCTTTTCTTCAATGCTACCAAAAAGATGGTTAGGAGAAATAATATTAATTGCTGCTAACCAAGAAAATGATATTGCAAGAGCAGAGAAATTTCTTAACCTAATAAATAAGTGATTTATGATTAAAAAGAATAGTAATATAAAAGGAACCGTCTCGAGTTCATTTGGGACAAATGGAAGAAGCAACCATGATTCTAGTAAATTTTATAATTCCAAGTTGTATAATGAGCTTGGTCAAACAAAGGAAGTTCAAAAAGAAAGTAATATATTTCCAAAACAACTTTTGAATAGTACAATTTTGGGTTCCGCTGTTGATATGTCGATGATACCTAATAACTCAGTGCATTTAATGATTACATCACCACCTTATAATGTTTCAAAGGATTATGATGAAGATCTTTCCTTAAATGAATATTTGGAAATGTTAAGAAACGTTTTTGCAGAAACCTATCGAGTTTTAGTAAATGGAGGTCGAGCATGTATCAATTTAGCAAATCTAGGTAGAAAACCATATATTCCTTTATCCGACTATATTTCAAAAATTATGCTCGATATTGGATTTAATATGCGTGGTGAAATAATTTGGAATAAAGCTTCTAGTGCCAGCCCTTCAACTGCTTGGGGAAGTTGGATGTCAGCTTCAAATCCTATTTTAAGAGATATTCACGAATATATTCTAGTATTTTCGAAAGGTGATTACAAAAGAGAAAGAAGCAAAGTTGAAATGGGAATTAAGAAGGACACCATTTCGCGTGAAGAATTTATGGAATGGACAAAATCTATATGGACTTTTAATGCAGAGTCTGCAAAGCGAATTGGTCATCCAGCTCCTTTTCCTGTTGATTTACCTTATAGATTAATCCAATTATATTCATTTACATCAGATGTTATTCTTGATCCATTTATCGGTAGTGGTACAACAGCAGTTGCATCATTAAAAAGCAACAGAAATTTTATAGGTTTTGAAATTAATCAAGAATATATAAATATTGTAGAAAATAGAACAGCTCTTTTAGAAAATATGTTAAAGTTCGAATAGCAAAATAATATTGGATAATCCTTTGTCAAACAATTTCTATCAAAAACTCATTTCAGATAATCAAATTTATGTAATGGGCATATTAAATGTCACTCCAGATTCATTTTCTGATGGAGGGAAATATTTTAACTTAAATTTGGCAACTGAGCATGCCTTTCAAATGATTGAAGATGGTGCAGATATTATTGATATTGGAGGAGAATCTTCGAGACCTGGTGCCGAAGAAGTTTCAGTTGAAGAAGAAATTAACAGAACAATTCCAACAATAGAAAACATACTTAAACACAAACCCAATGCAATTATTTCAATTGATACAACAAAATGGTTAGTTGCCCAAGCTGCATTAGAAAAAGGTGCCAAAATTATAAATGATATTTCTGGTTTGGCAGATGAAAATATGCTGGAAGTAGTAAAAAAATATAATGCTTCAATTGTAATTATGCACATGCAAGGCAAACCGAGAACAATGCAAGAAAATCCAAAATACGAAAATGTTTTTGAAGAAGTGTATGAGTATTTAATGAACAAAATTAATTCAACAAAAGCTAAAGGAGTTTCATCAATTATTGTTGACCCGGGCATTGGATTTGGGAAGAGGGTAAATCATAATTATGAATTACTAAGAAATTTAGCTAAATTTCAACAATTAGAAAGTCCTTTATTAATTGGTGTTTCTCGAAAATCTTTAATTGGAAAATCGTTAAATTTGGAAATTGAAAACAGAGATATAGCAACTATTATTCTTGAAACAGATGCAGTTAATAAAGGCGCAAAAATAGTTCGCACACATAATGTTAAAAACGCTGTGCAATTAAAAAAAATAAACAAATTACTAACAAATTGATAATAAATGTTTGAGATATTTAAAATAGGATTTATGTCCTTTACTTTTTTGGATTTACTTGATATTGCGATGGTATCATTTATAATCTATAAAATTCATTCAATTATTAAGGGGACAATTGCTGCACAAATTTTTCTTGGACTAATTGTTGTCCTTTTCTTTTCATTTATTGCTCAAGCTGGTAACTTAAAAGCACTTGGATGGTTATTAAAATTATTAACCGATATTTGGGTAATTGCTTTTATTATTTTATTTCAGCCTGAAATTAGAAGATTTTTGTTGCTTCTTGGAAAGCAGCCTTTTGGGTCAAAATTTTTTAAACGCGATGAAACTGAAGATGAAGTAGCCGATATTTTAACTACAGCGGCTTTTGAAATGTCGCAACACCAACATGGAGCACTTATAGTTTTAGAGCGGACAATTGGAATAAAAAGTTTTATTGACACTGGTGAAAGAATAAATTCAGAAGTAAGTGTTAATTTACTTAGGTCAATATTTTTCCCTCGTTCACCTTTGCATGATGGTGCCGTAATTATGAAAAACAATATAATTCTTGCTGCACGTTGTACTCTTCCACTTTCAAATTCAACAAAATTTGATAAATTACCACTTGGTATGAGGCATAGAGCAGGACTTGGAATGACAGAGCAGGCAGATGTAATATGTTTAATTGTTTCAGAGGAAACTGGTTCTATTTCAATTGCAGAAGATGGTAAATTATACAGAGGCTTATCACGCGATTCTGTCCGTAAATATTTAACAAGACGTATTGAATCAAAACAACATAAAGGATTAAAAGGCATTTTTGAGCTTTTCAACAAATCAAAATAATATCTGCGTTGTAATTCCAATTTATAATGAAATTGATTTTCTAGATGAACTTTTACAAAGGGTTTATCCATATTCTTCCACAATTATTTGTGTAGATGATGGCTCTATAGATGGAAGTAAAGAATTACTTGAGCCAAATGATAAAATAATTTTGCTTTCAAACGGCAAAAATAGAGGAAAAGGATTTTCGTTAAAAGTTGGACTTATGAAAGCTCTTGAATATAATTGCGATATAATTATTACAATTGACGCCGATTTACAACATTTGCCTGAACAAATTCCAGAATTTGCTGAAGCTATTAGTGATTTTGATGTTGTAGTTGGCAATAGATTAAGTTCACTAAAAGGAATGCCTTTTCACAGAATTATTAGTAATAAACTAACAAGTTGGTTACTTTCAAAAAGAATTGGAATTAGAATTTTAGACAGTCAAAGTGGCTATCGTGCATTTAAAAAAGATATTATTAAATCAATTTTACCATTTGAAACAGGTTTTGAAGCCGAAACAGAAATGCTAATAAATGCTTCATTAAACAATAAATCAATTGGGTATGTTAATATCCCAATAATTTACAATGACAATAAAAGCAAAATGCGTCCTTTTCAGGCAATTATTGGCTTTTTAAGAGTTCTTTTGAAAAGCACAAAAAACAATTCTGAATTATAATAATTAAAATATTAAATTAAAGAACTGAAATTAGTGGAATTAGATTTATCAAAATGGAGTAAATCATGAAACTTAAATATTTTTCACATTCTGCTTTTCAAATTACGACTGATGGCGGAAAAGTCATTTTGATTGACCCGTTTTTAGATGGAAATCCTACTTCTCCAGTTAAATCGGATGAAGTAAAAGCTGATTATATTTTGCTCACACACGCTCATGGTGATCATCTTGGTGATACATTTAAAATTGCCAAAAAACATAATTCAACAGTAATTGCAGTAAACGAGCTTGCTAATTATTGTATCGAAAATGGTTTGAAAGCTCATAATATGCACATAGGTGGAAGTCACCAGTTTGAATTTGGGCGGGTAAAATTTACAATTGCTCATCACGGGTCACTTACTCCTGACAATCATTTTGGTGGTGAACCTGCTGGAATTATTATTACAATAGATAATAAAACCATATATCATGCAGGTGATACGGGAATATTTTTGGATATGCAATTAATAGGTGAAATGAATAAAATTGATTATGCTTTGCTTCCAATTGGTGATAATTTTACAATGGGAATAAATGATGCAGTAAAAGCAACCGAATTTTTAAAAGCTGATGTTTCAATTCCTATTCATTATAATACATTTCCAGTTATTGAAGTAAATCCAAAAGAATTTAAGTTAAAAGTAGAATCAATAGGCAAAAAAGCGATTGTATTAGAATACGGTCAAGAAATAGAATTATAAAAATTGAAAATAATAATTACAAATGAAACCCAACTTTTTTTGTATTAAATATAATTATTAACGAAGTTGGGCTAATAAAATTGATAGATAGGAAATATGCCAATAATTTCAATTGCAAATCAAAAAGGTGGTGTTGGAAAAACATCAACTGCTATAAATTTATCTGCATCGATAGCTGCCGCTGAATATAGGACTTTATTAGTTGATATTGATCCTCAAGCTAATTCTTCTTCTGGATTAGGAGTTGAAATAAATAATCCTTCAGTGTATGATGTTTTAATGGGTTTGGAAAATGCTGAAAATGCAATTCAATCTACTTACATGCCATTTTTAGATATTCTTCCTTCAACTATTGATTTGGTTGGAGCAGAAATTGAACTTGTTTCGGTAGAGAATAGAGAACATCAATTAACAGAACCTTTGTCAAATTTGAGGAGCAAGTACGATTTCATATTTATTGACTGTCCACCTTCGTTGGGCTTGTTGACTTTAAATTCGTTAACTGCTTCCGATTCTGTTATAATTCCAGTTCAATGCGAATATTTTGCACTTGAAGGATTAGGACAACTTTTAAATACAATTAATCTTGTTCGAAAAAATTTAAATCCTAATCTTTCAATTGAAGGCGTACTTTTAACCATGTTTGATCAGAGGTTAAAACTTTCTAACCAAGTTAGAGAAGAAGTAAATAAATATTTTGGTGAAAAAGTATTTGAAGCTGTAATTCATAGAAATGTTAGAATTTCTGAAGCTCCAAGTCATGCAAAACCAGTTCTGCTATACGATTCTATTTCAACTGGTGCAAAAAACTATATGCAGTTAGCTGCTGAATTGATTGAACGAACAAAAATAAAGAAAATAGATGAGTAAAATGAAAACTGGTTTAGGTCGCGGACTTGGAGCATTAATTAATCCAAATTTCAATAAGGAAAGTTTGGACGAAAAAATTACAATTTCGGAATCTGAAATTATCCGAGATGATGGTGCCTCTGTTGATATTTTGTCAAAAATACCAACAAATAATATTCTTCCTAATCCTTATCAACCACGTACAAATTTTGAACCTGGTGCTTTGGATGAATTAAAAAAATCTATTATTGAAAATGGATTAATTCAACCAATTACTGTTAGAAGGGTGGATAAGCATTTTGAGTTAGTATCTGGTGAAAGAAGATTACGTGCTTCAAAGGAAATTGGTTTAAAAGATATTCCTGCATACATAATTAAAGTTGATACAAAAGAAGCAATGCTGGCTTTGGCATTAATTGAAAATGTGCAACGTGAAGACTTAAATGCTATTGAAATTGCAAAAACGTACCGAAAATTGATGATTGAATGCAATCTTTCGCAAGAAGAAATTGCAAATAAAGTTGGAAAAGAACGGTCTACTATAACAAATTCAATGAGATTGTTAAAACTTCCAAATGTAATTCAACAAGCATTAATAGATAACAAAATAAGTGCTGGGCATGCTCGAGCAATCTTGGGTTTATCCGACGAAAAATCCCAATTAGAAATCTTTGAAAAAATTCTAAAAGAAAAATTGTCCGTACGTAATGTTGAGCAATTAGTTAAAGACGGAATAATTAAAACAAAACCACCACATGAAAAGGAAGATGATAAAACACGATCAATTGATTATATTTCTAATGCAAGTCTTGAAGAAAAACTTAGAGGAATATTTGGGACAAAGGTAATTTGCAAACAGAAAAAAGATAATTCGGGAACTATTTCTATTGAATTTTATTCCGATGACGAATTAGACAGATTATTAGACCTTTTTGATTCAATTGAAAACAATTAGTATTAAAATACTGTTCGTTCTATTTTTTATGATTGCTACATTAAATGGGCAAACTATCGATGATTCGTTACAAACAATTGAGCAAAACGATACAACTTTTATAATGGCAAAATCACCATGGGGAGCAGTTGGCAGAAGTGCATTAATTCCAGGTTGGGGTCAGTTTTATAACGAAGCTTATTGGAAAATTCCAGTTGTATGGGGTGTTCTAGGTTGGTTCACATATCTTTATATTGAAAATAATAAATTATACAAAGAGTATGGTGATTTATATACAAAAAGTTTAAATAATGGAATAGGGGTTAGTTATTATCGAGAAGCAAGAGATGCTTATCGTGATGATCGTGATAAATATGCTTTAATTTTAGGGATTTCATATTTATTGAATTTAGTAGATGCTTATGTTGATGCTCAACTTTTTGATTTTGATGTAATTGAAAATCAAATAACTCATCAACCAGAGCTTGGTTTTAGATTTAAATTTTAGAAGCATTTTTCTTGATTTGTTTTGCTTTCCAACAATTAAATCTATAACACGTCAAAAAAGTTAGTATTTAGTAAAAATTTGAGATGAGCAAAAATGAAAAACAAAATTATATGTGAAAATTGCCATTCTGAAAATGATTATTTTAAATTGAGCTGTTCAAATTGCGGCTCTTTGCTTCGCGATAAAACTCCAAATATTGATTTATTTTTAACAATATGGCAATTGATTGAAACTCCTACAAAAGCAATAAAGCGCATAGTTTTTTCAGAACACAAAAATTATCTAACATTTCTTTTATTACTACTAGTCACAAAATTTGTTTTTTCATCTTTTTTTTCTCAATCTGTTTTAATTGAACCAGTAAATTATCAAAAATATTTAAGTGCAAATTTTGGAATTGGGTTTGCAATTATTCTTTTTTTGATAATTGTTTTCCCTCTTATACAAAAAAAAATATTAAAAAGCAGAAATGTTAACACACGATATAAAGATAATTTAGCCATTTTAGTCTTTACACAAATACCTATAATTCTCTTTTTGATTTTAATTTTACCAATTGAATTTGCATTATTTGGTAAATTTTGGCTTTTTTCAAATCCATCACCATTTATAATTAAAGAAACAGCAGCCTATTCATTTTTGATTATGGAAATATTGGTATTAATTTGGTCGCTAATCCTTTTTGGAATTGGGAATTACATTCAATCAAAAAGTAAAATTTATTCAATTATTGTAACAATCATATTTTCAATAATATTGGCAATTACATTTCTGTTTATTCCATTTTTGGACTAAATGATGCATTCAACGCTTTTAATATTTCTTGATGGAGTTGGAATTGGAAAAAATGATTCTGTTAATAATCCATTTTTTCAAAATAGTTTTAGATTTTTGAATGAAATATTCGGTGAAACTCCACATTTAGAAACCCAGTCTATTTCCAAACAAAACCGATTTTTATTTCCAGTTGATGCCAACTTGGGTGTTGAAGGTTTACCCCAAAGTGGCACAGGACAAACTTCGATATTTTGTGGTGTAAATGCTTCAAAAATTATTGGTAAACATTTTGGACCTTTCCCATTTTCCACACTTAAACCAATAATCGAAAGTGAAAACATTTTCAATTATTTTAATCAAAATAATATGAAAGCCAGTTTTGCAAATGCATTTCCAAAAATATTTTTTGATTATATAAATTCTGGAAGAAAAAGATTAAATGTAACTACTTTAATGGCATTATACAGTAATTTTAAATTATTTGGTTTGGATGATTTATTAAGTGGAAACGCTGTCTCGTCTGATATTACAAACAGAAGGTGGAATACAAAATTAAAATATAATATTCCAACAATCACACCAGAAGTTGCTGCAGAAAGGTTACTTAGAATTACTTCTGAAAACAATTTTACTCTTTTTGAATATTTTTTTACAGACCATCTAGGACATGGTAGAAATAAAGATGAATCTGAAATTTTGCTGGATGATTTAGATAGATTTCTTTTTACTATAATTTCACAGATTACTGATGAAACAACTCTTTTAATTTGTTCCGATCATGGAAATCTTGAAAATATTGGAGTTAAAGGTCACACGAACAATCCTACTTTAACTATTTCTGCTGGATTTGGCGCTTTAAAATTACGTGAAAGAATAAAAAATTTAAGCCAAATTAAATCCGCAGTAATTGAATTATATAAAGAAAGCACAAAAAGTTATTAAATAGAATATTATAATGAAAGATTATCCTTTAATTAAATATGTTTTGTTTTTTGTCTTTGGAATTTTAGGTGCAAATTCCTTTTCATTTCCTTTTCAATATATCTTTTCATCTTTTGTTATTATCACAATTATTGCCATTTTACTTCAAATCAAAAAAAATAAATTCTCTGCTTTCTTATTCTTATTAAGTAGTATTTTATTTGGTTCTGTTTATTCGTCAATTTGTGACAATGGAAATGTTCAATATCCATTTGAAAAAACAAAAATTTCAAAAACAGTAATTTCGGGAAAAATTGAAAACATAGAACTTTTGCATAACAATGAATTCAAATTATTAATAAGTACCGATTCTGTGAATATTAATGATTCTGCAATTGCACTTCATACAAAAATTCAGTGCAACATTTCGAGTGAAGCAAATAAAAAATTAGAAAAGCTTTATGATAAGTTAGCAATTGGAAATAAATTAAAACTTATTGGGACATTACGAAAGGGAAGAGACGAACGAAATCCTGGTGAATTTGATTATTATAAATATTTACAATCAAAAGAAATTGCTGGAATATTATACGTCCGTGAAATTAAAAATGTAATTCAAACTGATTTTTCAGTCAATTTATTTTACAATTCTATTTTTGAAGCACGCAAATGGATTTCTAACCGAATTGATAAATTGCATAACAGGGAAACCGCATCACTTTTAAAAGGCTTACTTTTAGCTGATAGAAGTGAAATTGATTACAGAACAAAAGAGAGTTTTATAAATTCTGGAGTAATTCATGTCCTTGCCGTTTCGGGACTTCACGTGGGATTTATTGTATTAATATTTATGTTTTTATTCAGTAGAGTTTCAATTTATCCGCGCACAATTTTAATAATTATTGGTATAATTTGCTTTTTACTTATTACAAATTCACCCGCTTCTGTATTTCGTGCAACAATAATGATAGTTGTAATGTTTATGGTTTATTTGTCAAACAGAAAGTATAGTTCCTTAAATTCGCTTGCAATTGCAGCATTTATTTTGCTTTTGATAAATCCCGCCGAAATATTTAATCCAGGATTTCAGTTATCATTTTCGGCAGTTGCATCAATTTTAATTGTTTATCCAATCCTTAGTTCTAAAATAAAGACAGAAAATAAAGCACTAAAATTCCTTTTGCTTTTTTCTGCAGTATCTTTTTCCGCTCAGATTGGAACACTTCCATTTACACTAATTTATTTTCAAAAACTATCAATTATAGCATTGTTTGCAAATCTTTTGGTAATTCCAATTATTGGAATTATTGTTGGATTAGGGGTTCTGACTATTTTTGTTTCCATTTTTTCAACAATATTGGCAATCTATTTTGGTTCAGCAAATATGTTGGCAACCAATATTTTAATGGAAATTGTTAATTTTACAGGAACACAACAATTTTCATTTCTTTTTATTCCAAACTTTTCAATTATTGATGGAATTATCTTTTATGTATATTTTTCAGTAATAATCTATTCAATTCAGAAATTCAATAATATTTATGCATCAATTATTCTTTATTTGCTTATTGGATTGAATCTTTACTTTATTTTACAAATAGATGACAAGCAGCTTTTACCAGATAATTTGCTTTCAATTGTTATGATTGATATTGGTCAAGGAGATGGAATTTTTATAAAATTTCCAAATGGAAAAACTGCTTTAATAGACGCTGGAAATGCAAATTTAGATTTTGATAATGGCGAAAGAATTATTACCCCTTTATTGCGACGACTTTCTATTAAGCAGATTGATTATGGATTTATTTCTCATGTTGATAGCGACCACTATAAAGGCTTTTTATATTTAATAAAAAATGGATGGATTAAAGAAATTTATAAACCACAAATTGATTCTTCACAACAAAAGGATTTGGATTTAGAGCAAATTATTAATGACTGCGAAGTTAAACTAAATTATTATTCAAAAACAAAGATGAGTTTTGGAAACGTGAGACTTTACATTTTAAATGATACTACAAATTATGAATACATAAATTTTGACTCAAATAATAATAGTGGGATAATTAAAATTATTCACGGAAATAATTCAATTCTTTTTGTTGGTGATGCTGAGAAAGAATCGGAAAGATTAATGATAAACGAATATGGGAAGTTTCTAAAATCTGATATTCTAAAAATTGGTCATCATGGAAGCAAATCGAGTTCATCCCAAGTATTCATCGACCAAGTTTCTCCCAAAATAGGATTAATTAGTGCAGGATTAAACAATAGTTTTGGGCACCCCACAAAATTAATTATAGATAGATTTACGAGTAGTGATGTAAAACTTTACCGCACTGATTTAGAAGGTGCTATTATTTTTCAGTCGAATGGTAAGTTATTTACAAAAATAAATTGGCGATAGTTTTTATAATTTCAAGCAATCTACATTAATTAAATGATTTTTAATTTTGTGTTTATCGTTACATACTTTTAACTTTACTTTTTTAAAATAATAGTTTAAAAATGCATATAGAAAAAAACATTTCACTTAAACCATATAATACATTTAATATTGATGTTAAGGCAAAATATTTTGTAGAAGTAAATGACCTCTCAGAATTAAAAGAATTATTAGATGATAAGAATTACATTTCAGAGAAGAGATTAATAATCGGCGGTGGGAGTAATATTCTATTCACAAAAGATTTTGATGGAATTGTTATAAAATTAAATAACTCAGAAATTGAAAAATTTAATGAAACTGATGAAGAAATATTTATAAAAGTAGATGCTGGTGTTGAGTGGGATAGTTTTGTGAAATTCTGTGTTGATAACGGTTTGAGAGGTGTAGAAAACTTATCTTTAATTCCTGGAAATGTTGGTGCTGTTCCAATTCAAAATATTGGTGCTTATGGAGTGGAAGTAAAAGACATTATAGAAAGTGTAAATATAGTTTTGTTAAGTGATTTGGGAGAAAAAACCTACTCAAATAATGAATGTAATTTTGGTTATAGAAACAGTATTTTTAAAAATGAACTGAAAGATAAATTTGTTATTACTTCTGTCCTTTTCAAACTTTCAAAAAGCAATAGTATTAATCTTGATTACTCTCCACTTAAAAATTATTTTTATGGTAAAAACGAATCAAAAATTACTATAGAAGAAGTAAGAGAAGCGGTAATTCAAATTCGTACAGGTAAACTTCCAGATCCTAAAATAATTGGAAATGCAGGTAGTTTCTTTAAAAATCCAATTATTTCAAAAAATCAATTTGATGATTTAGCTAATATTTACAAGGATTTAAAAGGATTTCCAGAAAGTAATTCGGACATAAAAATTTCTGCAGGTTGGTTAATTGAAAAATGCGGATTAAAAGGCAAACGAATTGGTGATGTTGGAGTTCACGAAAAACAAGCTTTGGTTATTGTAAACTACGGAGATACGAGCGGAAACAAAATTCTTGAATTTTCCAAAATGATCCAAAAAGAAGTAAAAAATAGATTTGAAATAGATTTAATTAACGAAGTAAATATTCTTTAATGAAATAATGGTGAAAAATGAATGACAATAATGAAAAACAAGGAATGGGTAAAATCTTAAATGAGTTGGTACAGCCCTTTATCGATTTAGCACACACTTCACGCGCCTTATTTGGCTTAAATCTTTCTTATGTAATTGAAGGATTGGTCTATTTTGGAATTGTTGGTTTGCTTGCAATATTTTTTAATCAATATATTGGTCTTGATGATATTGATGCTGGTAGAATGGTTGGATTTTTAACCGCTGGTATTACGATTGCAATGCTATTTCTTGGAGCAACGGTTGATTGGATTGGATTAAGAAAGGCAATTTTAATTTCACTCTTTTTTATGTTGGCTGGTAGAATAATATTAGCGCTTTCACCATCATTGGGAAGTTCTGGACTTTGGGGAGGTGCTCACTTATTTTCAATGCTTGGAATTGTTGGAATTATAATTGGTTATGGAATTTATCAACCAGCTGCTTATGCAGGAGTTAAGCAATTTACTAATTCCAAAACATCTGCAATGGGTTATGCAATGCTATATGCATTGATGAATCTTGGTGGATTTATTCCTGCATTAATTCAACCTTCTTTAAGAAAATCTTTTGGAATTGATGGCGTATTTTGGGCATACTCAGTGTTTACAATTGTTGGAATTGCAGTTGTTGCAATTGTAATGTCAAAAAAAGCTATTGCAAAAGCAATTGCGGATGCAAAAAATTTAGAAACTGAATTTGTTGAAGAAGAAGTTGATGAGATGTTGGAAATGTCTGCAAAAGATAAATTAAAATTTTATCTAAAAAACTTTCCGATACGTGATAAACGGTTCATGTATTTTATTTTTATTCTAATACCAGTTCAAACTCTTTTTGCTCATAATTGGCTTACACTTCCACTTTATACAAGTAGAGCTTTTGAAGGATTTGTTAGCGATAATTTTGATTTCTTTGTAAATCTTAATCCATTATTAATATTTGTCCTTACACCTGTTGTAACTGCGCTAACTGTAAAAAAGGATACATATACTATGATGATTCTTGGTACTTTCGTAATGGCATCTCCTACATTTATCCTTGCTCTTGGACCAAATATAAATACGCTTATGGCATATCTTGTAATTATGACTATTGGTGAAGCTATGTGGCAACCAAGATTTTTACAATGGGTTGCAGAAATTGCACCCAAAAATATGACAGGTATTTATATGGGAATAGGACAGTTTCCATGGTTTTTAACAAAGGTAATAACTTCAATTTATTCTGGATGGTTTTTAATGAATTACTGTCCAGAAGGAATAGCACCATCAGAAATGAATACAGAAATGATGTGGCTAATTTATGGTTTCATCGCAATCCTTTCTCCAATTGGTTTAATTTTAGCAAAAGGTTGGATGAAAAAAGGATTCAAAACTAAACACGTTTAAATTTAAATAAATATATTTGGTCGCATATTATGCGAACAAAAAACATAAAAATAGTAAAGGATAAGTTGGACGATAAAAATTACAAAATAGTAGCAATTGTTGGTAGTATCTCTAAAAACAGTTACACAAGAAAATCATTAAATATTGCTGTTAATGAGATAAAAAGTCATGATAATTTTAGTGTTAAAATAATTGATCCAAGAGATTTTGATTTACCTGCACCTGGTTCAGGAATTATGAATGAATCAAGAAAAAGATTACAGCAAATTGTTGGTGAAGCTGATGGAGCACTGCTTGCAACACCTGAATACAATGGGAGTTTCAGCAGTATTATTAAACTAGTAATTGAAAATCTTGGTTATCCATCTGAACTATCTGGCAAGCCAATATCACTTCTTGGAATTGCTGATGGAGATATGGGAGCAATAAAAGCAATTGAAGCATTGCGTGGTGTTTGTTCTCATATTGGTGGGTATGTATTACCAAATGCCACATCTGTTGCTCATATAAATCAAAAGTTTGATGTGGATGATAATTGTATTGATGAACAAACAGAAAGAAGAATTAAAAGGGTAGGAGCCGAATTAGTAAAATATATTAGTCGTTTTGTTGATAAAAAATAGACTTTAGAATTGATTATTTAAGATAAAAAAACCAATCGTATGTTGGTTTTTTTTATCTTAAATTGACTGATATTTTAGTTATTCTTTTTCCATTCTTCATATTTCTCAACATCCGCTTCCATTTCTTTCATTGCATCTGTTGAGCGGAAACGTGTGTATAATTGATTATTATCTTTGATCTTATTCAAAAATGCTTTTTGTGCTGCACCAATTGGATATTCCATTAAAACATATGTTCTCCAATTAGAACCATCTTTTATAAATTTTTTCTCTTTAACTCTGCTGCCTGTTAATTCTTTAGATACAATTACTTTTGTAGCTTGAGTAAATTGTGATAGAAGTTCAGAGTTTTCACCTTCGCCAACTTCTTCTTCAAATTTCTTTTGCATTGAATTAATTTTTGCTTCCATTGTTCTACCAATTTTAGCACGTCCTTCTGTTTCGGCTTTGTTCAGAGCTAGATCCATATCGCGAGAAGTGGCAGAAGCAGCTTCGTAAATATAATTTTCAGAAGCTGGAGTGTTTAAATACCATTCTGGAATATCACCAGTTTCTGTTTCAGAAAGGCTTTTTGAACCTCCGCAAGAAATTAAAAGTATTGAAAAGGTTAAAGCTGTTAAAATTAAAATCATGTTCTTTTTCATGGTTTCCTCTTGTTTGTTATTATTTTAGTAAAACTGTTTCTATTAAATTAATATTCTTTGTTTTTTCAACTTTGTAATTCTCAAATTTATCAACCGCAATAATAGCATTATTTTTTGATTTATAAACTAATTCAATATTATGAACACCTGGATTAATCTCAACATTACCAGCATATGCATAACTAGGGAAGTAGTGTGAAATCCTTAAATCGGCATTTTCAGTTGAATATATTAAAGCTCCAGAAAGTAAGCGGGTTAATCCACCCATACTACCACCACCAGTTTTTTTATCAAGTTCCTTATTTAAAGCTTCGTTAGCAATTGCTTTTGTAACTGTTCTTGTTAAACTCTTAAAATAAATAATAGCTTCATCACGTTTAAAAGTCTCAAATGCAATATCTTCTATGCTTTCTATTTTACTCATATTTGAGACATGTTTACCATCAACAAATATTTCAATATTATCAACAATTGAGCCTTTTTTCATCATTTTTGGAACGGCAAATTTTGCGTGTAATCCACCGTTTATTCCTACCCATTCAGTTGATGAATATTGTAGCCACTTACCATTTTCGTTTACAGAAATAACCAATAAGTCCTTGAAAGTATCAATGCTAAAAACATATTCATGTTTTTGCGCTCCCTTCCCTAAAAAACTCAAAAAAGCTATTTTGGATTTACCAGTAAAATTTAGCAAAGTATCAAAATTTGGTTTGTTAAAATTGTATAGTTCCTTTTGAGTTTCAAAAACTTCATACATTTTTTCTTTTGAAATTCGTGCATCATCGTAAGATTGGTCGTTGTAAAAAAGAATCATACTAATAAAATGTGATAATGCTGAGCTATAAAAATTAATTTTAACTTCCTCAACATTCCCGTGAACTGAAGTAGTATCTTTTAATAAGTCTATTTCTTTTTGGTATTTTTGTTCAAGTTCTACAAATTTTTCAATTAATCTTCTAATCTCAATTAAAGCTTCTTCGCTAGAACCAAGTCTATAATATGAAAGTGCCTTGAAAACGTTTATATAGAGGTTCTCATAATCTTCACCTGAATAATCTAATGCATTGTCATTGAGCAACATAGAAGTAACACCTTTAGAAATACTTTTCGTGTATAATTCCTCAATTGCATTGTCAGCTAAGTGAAGATTCATTATTGCATTTGAATCATCTTGAGCATAGTGGTTTAACAAACCTAAATCAATCCAATAAAGCACTCTATCTTTTTCGGAAAAATATTGTTTTTTGCTTTTTTCAAAAGTTGAAATGGCTTGTGCATAATTTTCCTGAGCCACTAATTTATCAACTAATTTATATTGCTCAACTGAAGTGAGCATACTGGAACAACCATTTAGACAAAAGAGAAAAGCTATTAAAAAGTATTTATATAATACCTTTGTAAACTCCATTAGAATCCGTAACCAGCTTGTTCAACAAGTTTTTTGATTTTTTTTGAATCTAACCAAACTTTTTCATTTGTTTCTAAATTAATGAGTTCCAAATCAACTTGATAAAACTTAACTGCTTGTCCATCAAATGAATCATTTTGAGTGCTGATAACACCCTTTAACATAAAATCAGCACCAGTTTCATTCGCTAATCTTTTTGCAGTTTCCATTGATGAGTATTGCTGTTGTTCAGATCTTTCTTCTCTAATTTCTGATCTCTCTTCAGACGAAGCAACAAATCTAACTTCACCACTATTTATTAGTTCTCTCTCAATATCTTTACTAAAAACTTTCGTTTGTATATGTTCTGAAGAATTATTCTTAATTGTTCCTACAATAACAACTGGCTTTTTCTTATGTTCTTTTACATAATTCGAAACCCAACGAGCTTCCAAAAGTCCGTCAACCATTTTTTTTGCGGTTAGTCTTGAATCAGTATCATTCCATCTACCACTTAAATCGACTGTTGTATCGGAAGATGTCCTTTGTACAGTTCGAGAAGAGCCACAACCAGTAATTAAGATTACGAGAAATGACGCGATTAGGATAAAAAATATATTTTTCATAGCAGCCCCTATGATTTATTATAAAAATATTTTAGTGTTATATAATATATAATTTTATCTTATTTGATAAAAATAAAATTTGTATTATTTTTAAAACAAAAAACGAGATACTTATGAAAATCAAAATATTACTATTTGTATTATTATCAATTTTAATTTCAAGCTGTTCTGCACAACAATCCAACGATGTTTTAGTTAACTTAGAAAAATCTTTCCCTGATTCTAGATATTTGGCAGCCGTTGGTGAAGGAGATTCAAAAAACGAAGCAGAGAAAAATGCAATGGCAAAGTTATCTTTAATTTTTGAATCCAATGTTGATGTTAACCAAACATTAAATGAGCATTATTCTGAGTTCTCAGATGATGAAAATTCTTCCTTAACATACGAAGCTCAAACAACAAAAAGGACAAATGTTCAATCAGAGCAAAAATTATTAAATGTTAAATATGGCAAACATGGTGTTGATGAAAATGGCAACAACTATGCGGTAGCTTATATAAATAGAAGTGAAACTTCTTTTATCTATGAAGAGAAAATTGCTAACAATAATTCATCTATTTTTGCAATGGATAATTCTGCTGAAATGTCAGATTCGAAAATATTTAAATATGCTGCTTATAATAGAGCATCTGAAATGATGAATGAAAATATAGAACTAATGAAACAGCTTTCAATTATAAGTCCAAACACATCTAATTTTTCCGATCAAATATCTAAATATGAAAGTATTTACCGAAAAAAAGGAGATGTTGCTAGTAGTATAAAATTTGTTATCTCTAATGAGAGCAGTAAAGATGTTGTAAATTCATTGTCAAGTTTATTAACTTCAAAAGGTTTTAAAATTGCAGACATTGGTGATTTTTTAATTACTTCCACAATGAAATTTGAAAAAGTCGATTTAGGCAGAAAAGAGACCTTTTACAACTGGTTTATTAATATTGCATTAACAAATGCCCAAAATGAAACAGTTTTTAATTTTGAAAAAAGTGGAAGAGAAGGTGGTATAAGTGAATCTGCAGTTTTTGCACGCACAAAATATTCAGCAAATGAATCACTAAGAAAAAACTTTATTACCGAATTTAATGGATATCTAAACTCACTTTTAGGTAATTAATATTTTTGTTTTTATAAAATATTAAATAAGAGTAGTAAAATATTTTACTTTTTATTTTTTAAATTGTTAACTTAGCAACATTGTTATTAAATAATATATCTAGTCTTTTATTCATTTAACTTTTATAAAATGAAAGTTAAGTATAAAACATTTAAATTTCTTTAAGGTTCTGTTTATAGGAGAGAAATGAAGAAAACTATACTTGATTATACTCTTAAAGTACGTATTCCGTTAATTGTTTTTGTTATAATTGCTTCTTTTATGACTACCTATTTTGTATCTCGTCAAGAGAGGGATGGAGTTGGTAATCAACCAGTTCAACCAATTAAATATTCACACAAATTACACGCTGGCACTATGGGTATTGATTGCCAATATTGTCATGTTGGAGTTACAAAAGGACGGCAAGCATTGGTGCCTTCTGTTAATATTTGTATGAATTGCCATACAGTTGCAAGAAAAGATAGACCCGAAATAATTAAACTTAAAGAGTATTACGATAGCAGTAAAGCTTTGCCTTGGAAAAGAGTGCACAAGGTTCCAGAATATGCATATTTTAATCATAGCGTGCATGTTAATGTTGGTATCGATTGTGAATCATGTCACGGAAATGTTAGAGAAATGGAAGAAATTAAGCAAGTTAAAGCTTTTAATATGTCTGCTTGTATTGCTTGTCATAAAAATACAAAAGATTTTGTACCTTATGTTGAAAATATAAAACAAGGTCCATTACATTGCGCAGCATGTCACAGGTAAAAGGAGAAAAATATTTAATGAAAAATAATAAAGATAGAAGAAGTTTTTTTTTGTTTTTGGGAAAAGGTGCATTAGGAGCAATTTTACTTTCTTCTTTGCCTATAAAACTTTTTGCTACAAGTAATAAATATAAAAAATTAAAAAAAGTTGTTATTCATAATCAAGCCGTTAAACGTGTTAAATAATTATTAGAATTGAATATTATGTCAGAAGAAAACAAAAAATATTGGAAAAGTTTAGATGGATTAAACAACTCAACTGACTTACCTGGAAAGAATCACAAAGAATTTCCAGATAGTGTTACTGATGGATTTAATGTTGAGAGCATAAATGGTTTATCCCGCAGAAAATTTCTTGGATTACTTTCAGTATCTACTGCAATTGCTGCAACTGCTTGTTCTGATTATCACGACCAAAAAGAAATAATTCCTTATACTAATAGACCAGAAGGCGTGTTACCTGGCAAGCCAAATTATTATGCGTCAACTTGCAATGGTTGTCAAGAAGCTTGTGGAATTTTAATTAAAACTCGTGAAGGTCGTCCAATAAAAGTTGATGGAAATGATGAACATCCAATAAATAAAGGAAAAATTTGTGCAACTGGACAATCATCAATTTATAATTTATATGACCCTTCGAGATTACAAAATCCGTTAAAGGGAACAAGTAAAACAAATTGGGCAACAGCTGATTCCGAAATTATTGCCAAATTAGATTCTGTTAGTAAATTGGGCAAGAAAATTGTCGTACTTACAAATTCAATAAATTCACCAACTGAACGCAAAATGTTGGATGAATTTAAGCAAAGATTTGCAACCACGGAAGTTCACGCGTTTGATTTATTTAACAATTGTAACAAAAAATTCGGTTGGTTCAAAAGTTATGGAAATGCGGACGTTCCTTCAATAAAATGGGATAAGGCAAATGTAATTCTTTCTCTGGAAGGCGATTTCCTTGGTAAGGAAGGTAACTTTATTGAAAATACTAGACTATTTAGTTCCAAAAGGGATTTTTCGAATGTGAAGAATTTTAACCGTTTATATGTTGTTGAAGCTGGATTAAGTTTAACAGGTTCAAATTCTGATTACAGAATGCGGCTAAAACCAGAAGCACAATATGATTTTGTAATGGCTCTACTAAACGAAGTAATTAGTAAGGGTGCTTCAAATATTGTTATTGATTCTATGGTAAAAAATAAATTAAGTAAATTTTCATTAGATAAAATTGCCAAATCCAACGGTTTAGATTCCATAAAAGTTAATTATTTAGTAGAAGATTTAATAAATAATAAAGGTAAATCAATTGTCTATGCTAGCGATTCACTTTCTGGTGATGTTCAAATTGCGGTTAATTTGCTAAATGAAGTTCTTGGAAATACTGATTTGTACAATTATGAATCAGCATATGTAAATACTGGAAAGCAATTACATTTCCCTCAAATTGAAGAATTAATTAAATCATTCAATAATGGTGAAGTTGGCGCAGTTATTCATTATGATGTAAATCCAAGTTTTCATTTTCCAAAATCATTAAAATATAATGAAGCATTAAAGAAAGTTGGATTTGTCATTTCACTTGTTGATTCACCAAACGAATCGACAGTAAATGATAATTATACTCTTCCAATAAATCATAATTTTGAATCTTGGGGTGATGCTCATTCTCGAAAAAATGTTTATAGTTTACGACAACCAGTAATTGCTCCATTATTTAACACTCGCCAAAGGGAAGCAATTTTATTAACTTGGATTCTCGGAAGTCCTAAAGTTTATAACGAAAGTTTGTATCACGATTATTTGATGGAAAGTTGCCGAGAAACTATTTATTCCAAAAAGAAACTAAGTGTTGATTTTATATCTTTCTGGAATTCTGCTTTACACGATGGATTTGTAAATATTGAAAGTGATGGAAATTCAAGAAAACCGTTTAACATTTCAGAAATTAAAATAGCTGATTCCCCAAAGGAAAATTCTGGATTTTCAGTTCTTTTAGCTAAAGATTATTTTATTGGCGATGGTCGTTTTGCCAATAATGGTTGGTTACAAGAAATCCCTCATCCAATTTCTAAAGTAGCTTGGGATAATTATGCTGCTATAGCTCCAAGTAGTGCAAGCGAAATGAACTTAAAAAATGGTGACATTGTTAATGTTACAGTTGGCGATAATTCTGTTAAAATTCCAGTTTTATTGCAGCCTGGAGTTGCGCAAAACACTTTGGTTATTGAGCTTGGTTATGGCAGAACTGTTATTAGTGATGTGGGTAAAGAAGTTGGGAAAAATGCAAATAATTTATTGAATATTAAAAATCTTAATTCAAGATGGATATGCTCCAACGCCTCTGTTGAAAATACTGGTGAAAATTATAAATTAGTTTCAACTCAAGAACATCACTCACTTGATGAAGAATTTGTAAAAGATTTGCACCTAAAACGTGGCATTATCCGCGAAGCCAATTTAGATAAATATGCAAAAAATCCAAAGTTTGCAACTGAAGAAGATATTGAATTAGTAAGCATTACTTCAGAACACGGACAAGTTGGTCCTAAATGGGCAATGTCTATTGACATGAATAAATGTACAAGCTGTTCAGTTTGTGTTGCTTCTTGTAATGTCGAAAATAATATTCCAGTTGTTGGTAAAGACCAAGTAGCTGTTGGACGTGAAATGCACTGGATGAGGATTGACCGATATTATTCGGGTTCATCCGAAGACCCAATTGTAAGTAACCAGCCAATGCTATGCCAACACTGCGATAACGCACCTTGCGAAAATGTTTGTCCAGTTAATGCTACAAATCATAGTCCCGATGGATTAAACCAAATGGTTTACAACCGCTGTGTTGGAACTCGTTATTGTGGAAACAACTGTCCTTATAAAGTTAGGCGTTTCAATTTCTTCAATTTTAGAGATCATTTTGAAGATGGATTTTATTTAAATGAAGTATCACCGTTAGTTCATAATCCAGAAGTAACAGTTCGTTCACGTGGAGTTATGGAAAAATGTACTTTCTGTGTTCAAAAAATATCCGAAGAAAGGGAAGACGCAATTAGAGAAGGGCGACAAATAAAAGGTGACAACGTAGTTCCAGCATGTCAGCAAAGCTGTCCAGCAGATGCAATTGTTTTTGGAGATGCAAATGATCCAGAATCAAAAATATCTCAATATAGAAAACACGAATTGGGTTATGGAGTTCTACAAACTTTGAATGTTAAACCAAACGTAACATATTTAGCAAAATTAAGAAACACTCATTCGGAGGACATATAGTGAGTAGTGATTCTCTTAAATATTTAGAAGACATTTCTGTTATTGAAGGAAGACCTTCGCTTAGATCAATCGATGATGTCATTTCAAAACCGCTTGACACAAAGCCAGATACGAAATATTATATTGCACTTGCCATAACACTTTCTATGATGGGAATTGGTGGCATTGCATTAATATTTTCGCTTTATTATGGAACTGGTATGTGGGGAAACAACAATCCAGTTGGTTGGGGATTACCAATTGTAAACTTTGTGTTTTGGGTTGGAATTGGTCACGCTGGTACTTTAATTTCCGCTATTTTATTCCTACTTAGACAAAAATGGAGAAATGGTATTGCTCGTTTTGCAGAAGGAATGACAATATTTGCGGTTATGACTGCTGGTATTTTTCCTGCAATTCATACTGGTCGTCCTTGGTTGGATGGATATCTTTTCCCTTATCCAAACCAACACGGACTTTGGGTAAACTTTAACTCACCATTACTTTGGGATGTTTTTGCGGTTTCAACATATTTTACAGTTTCATTTATATTCTGGTATGTGGGTTTAATACCCGACTTTGCAATTTTGAGAGATAGAACAAAAAATAAAATTAAAAAAACTATTTATTCAATTACATCACTTGGTTGGAGAGGCTCAAACAGGCATTGGCAACATTACGAAATGGTTTATCTTGTCCTTGCTGGGTTTGCTACTCCTCTTGTGCTTTCTGTTCACACAATTGTAAGTTTTGACTTTGCGGTTTCAATTTTGCCTGGTTGGCACACAACAATATTTCCGCCGTATTTTGTTGCTGGAGCAGTATTTTCTGGTTTTGCAATGGTACAAAATGTTTTAATATTTATTAGAAAAATATTCAACTTTGAACATATAATTACTCTTGATACACTTGAAAAAATGAACAAAGTAATTTTGCTTACTGGAATGCTTGTTGGTTATGCTTATGGAATGGAATTTTTCATGGCTTGGTATAGTGGAGTTCAAGTTGAACAATTTACATTTGTAAATAGAGCTTTTGGACCATATGCTTGGGCTTATTGGATTATGGTTTCGTGTAATGTAATATTTCCGCAACTATTTTGGTTCAAAAAAATTAGAAGAACAATTCCATTGATGTTTGTAATAGGAGTTTTTGTAAATGTTGGTATGTGGTTTGAAAGATTTGTAATTACAGTTACATCACTTTCACGTGATTATTTGCCATCAAGTTGGGCTTATTATACACCAACAATTACTGACTTTGCAATTTTAATAGGAAGTTTTGGATTCTTTTTCACTTTCTTATTGTTGTTTACTAAAACATTGCCTGTTGTTTCTATGGCTGAAGTTAAAGCTGTGACTTATGGTGCGCAACCAACTCACAAGGATCATTAATAATGGATGAAAAAATTCTATACGGTTATTCTGGATTATTCGATACTCCTGATGAAATAATAGAAGCTGCTAACAAAACTGCGGAATCTAAGTTTAAAAAATATGATGTTCACACACCATATCCAGTTCATGGTATGGATGATGCAATGAAATTAAAACCTTCGCGATTGCCTTATGTTGCTTTAGTTGTTGGTTTATCTGCAATGTTTGGAATGTTGGGATTTATGTATTGGATTTCAACTGTTGATTACCCAGTTATTGTTGGTGGTAAGCCGTTTTTCTCTTTTCCAGCTTGGGTTCCAGTACTTTTTGAAATTACGGTGCTTTCAGCTTCAATTGCTACAGTTGTTGCCATGATTGCTATATTTTTCAAATTTCCAAATATTAGTCATCCGTTGCACGATACTGATTTTATGAAATCTGTAACTTCTGATAAATATGGAATTAGCATTGATGTAACAGATGATGAAAATGTTGAAGAGGCAAAGTTATTTCTTCAATCAATTGGTGCTAATAATGTAACCGCAATTTATTGGGATAATGATGAAGTTAATTTCAAAAATTCTGTTCTTCAACCAAAATTTTTAGCTTTATTGTTAGTTTTAGTAATTGGTGTTTCTGGAGCTACATATTTTACGCTCAATAAATTGATGTTTATGGCACCATTTAATTGGATGCGTGAACAAGCAAAATATATTCCTCAAGAAAAATCGACCTTTTTTAGTGATGAATTTGCAATGAGAAATCCAGTTGCTGGAACAGTTCAACGAGGATTATTGCCATATAAATTTACAAAAAAACCAGAAGAATCTGCGGCACTTATAAATCCATTAGAAGTCACGAAACCAAATCTGGATTTAGGCAAAAAGAAATATGATATTTATTGCAGTCCTTGTCACGGATATTTTGCAGAAGGCGATAGCCGTATGCGTGGACAATTCCCAAATCCACCAAGTTTGCATTCAGAAAAAGTGAGAAATTGGAGTGATGGCAGAATTTTTAATGTTCTTACAGATGGTCAAAATGTTATGCCATCTTATGCTTATCAATTAACAAGAAATGAAAGATGGGCTGTTATTTTATATGTCCGTGCGTTACAAAGATCTTTAAATGCTAAGGAGTCTGACTTAAAATGAGTTCAACTGAAAACATAATTGATTATAACAAAAAAGGATTACCTCCAATATTTGGCATATTTGGATTTGGTTTGTTTGGAATTGGGCTTGGATTGTCAATTTTAGCGTATTTAATAGAACCAGTTAGAAGTGCTTATAATAATGTAATTTTGTTAGAATTTCTTTCAAGTATTGGAATTGGCTCATTATTTTTAATTGCTTTAGAATATGTAGTTGGTGCTGTTTGGAGCACTCCGTTTCGTCGTGTTTTTGAAATTCTTTCAAGTGTTTTGCTAATTCTTCCACTTGTAGCAATTCCAGTTTATTTGCATGCTCACGATATTTTCCATTGGACTCACCTCGAAGTTGTTGCATCTGACCCAATTTTGAATGAAAAGTCGCCATATTTAAATATGACATTCTTTACAATTAGAATTATTGCATATTTCGTAATTTGGATTTTATTTCATCTGCTAATTACTCATAATTCTAAAAAGCAAGATGTTACTAAAGATATTAAGCTAACAAAACTTAACACAAAACTTTCCGCAATATTTTTACCATTGTTTGCAATTACTTTAACATTTTCATCAATTGATTGGTTAATGTCGCTTGAGCCACACTGGTTTTCAACAATTTTTGGAGTTTATTATTTTGCTGGCACATTCCTAGCCGCAATTGCTGCTGGAACTTATCTTGTAATTTGGCTAAATGAAAAGGGACTTTTAGTTAAAGGCATTGGAAAAGACCATTATTATTCATTAGGTGCGCTTCTTTTCGGATTTATAAATTTTTGGGCTTACATTGCATTTAGCCAGTATTTACTAATTTGGTACGCAAACCTACCAGAAGAAACAGTATGGTTTCTTCAAAGATGGAATGGTTCTTGGATGTATTTTTCTATATTTTTTGTAGTCATACATTTTTTAGTCCCATATTTTGCTCTACTTTCGCAACCATCAAAGATGAATCCAAAAACATTAAAATTTATGTCGGTCTGGATAATTTTAGCTCATTTTTTTGATTTGTACTGGATTGTAATGCCAACGTTTAGCAGAGAAGGATTTGTATTTGGTTGGATTGAAATTGGATTTTTACTTCTTGGATTAGGAATAGTTATTGTTGTTTTTAATTTAAAAGCGAAAAATCAAAATTTGGTAGCAATTGGTGATCCGAGATTAAAACGAGGACTTGATTTTAGATTATAATCTAATCTATTAGGATTTTATATGGAAAATAAGAAAAAAATTGAAAGTGAAATTAATTATAAAGCTTTAATTAAAAAGCCTATAAGATTATTTGGATTAGTTTATATCTACTTTTTTGTAGTTGCATTAGCAATTGGATTATATTATTTGAATGTGATGGATACGTCATCGTTTAATACAGTTCCAGGCACGTCACTTGACACACTAAATATTATTAGAGAAGTTAATACAAAAGTTGGTGGAATTAAGCCAGCAATGGATTTAGGTTTAATAACTAATCCAACAGCTAATTTAATAGCTTCTGGGAAAAAACAGTATGAAGCAGTTTGTGCCTCTTGTCACGGAAATGATGGAAAAGGTGATGGCGTTGCTGCTGTTGCTTTAAATCCAAAACCACGAAATTTTCACGATGTTCAAGGCTGGACAAATGGTCGTTCATTTTATGATTTATATACAACTTTAAATAATGGAGTTCCTGGAACTGGAATGGCTGCTTATGAATTTCTTCCACCCGAAGAAAGAGTTGCTATTATTCACTATTTGAGAACCTTTGCCGATTATCCAACAGTAACTGAAGGCGAAGTTAAAGACAAATTGGATGCAACTTATAAATTATCCGCAGGTGTTGTTGACCCAAATAATATTCCAATTCAAAAAGCAATTACACTTATTAGTGACGAAAATCAAAAATCTATCGATTTAGCTGTTTCAATTTCACAAAAAATTGAAGCTGATAGTGGTGATAATGCAATTCTCTTTAAGAATAATGTTCAAAATATTGAAAAAGCAGTTTATGTGTATTTAACAAAATTAAATAAAATTGATTACGATAGTTTTGCACAAACTATTGTCACTGATCCTGTTGCGCTTGGTTATAGAGCATCTGTTATAAATTTATTGGATAAAGATTTACAATCAATTTATTTGTACTTAAAACAGATTAGTGGATAAAAATACTAGTCATTGCGAGGAGTTTATTCTTTTGGACGACGTGGCAATCTGTAACAGATTACTTCAGTCACATTCTTTTCTTCGTAATGACAGTAATAAACAAATTGGAGAATTTAATGGTATCAAATGAACAAATAGTTAATGATGATTTTAAAAATCTTTTTAAAGTTAATAAAGGACTTTGGATTTTCATTTTCATCGATTTCCTTGTTTTTATAGGATTATTGGCTTATCATTTATCCAACGGATTTGAATATAAAAATGAGTTTGTTTTTGCAAAATCGCAATTACTTTTCTCATTTGGCTTTTTTAATACAATTATTCTATTAACAAGTGGATTAACAATTGGACTTTCAAAAGTTGCATTGTTCAATAAGAATAATTTTCTATCTACTGTTTTTGTCTTTGTTACTTTTATGTTTGCTATGATATTTATTGCAAATAGAGCAATTGATTGCACTTATCTCCTAAATAATGGATATATGTTTGGTAGTGATGCTTTTTCAAATTTAAGTGTTGGACTTTCATCATTTTTCACTACTTATTTTCTTATTTATTTCATTTTTATGATACATTTATTTGCTGGAATTGTTTTCTTAGTAATACTATTGCTGAATTTAATAAAAGATGTTGATGAAAAATTAAAATACATTAAATTGAATTTTACGGTTGTTTATTGGAGTTATTTAAGCATGATTTGGGCATTTATTTTTCCAATTCTTTTCTTAATTTAACGAGGTCTCAATGGTTAATGAAAATCAAAATAATATGAATTACGGGAAATATATAATTGCTTGGGTTGTACTTATTTTAAGTGCAATTCTACAAGTTGTGATTAGTGGAATTTCACTTGGTAGTAATTCTCAATTTTACATACTGCTATTGGCTTCAATAAGTGCATTTGTAATAATTGCTCTTTATATGACAGATAAGTCAAATAAACTTATATCAAATATTTTCAAAGGAATAATTTTATTAGAATTACTATTTGTAATTTTCTATGATTTTATAAATTAAGGATTTTGTAGAATGGAAATTTTAGAAAGTATAATACATCCACAATCGCTTCAAAGAATTGAGCTATTGTCATATTTAGCCACTATTTCTTATATGATTTTGCTTTCTTATCTTGGATTATTATTAAGTTCAACATTACTTTCTTGTATGTTTAACAGAAAAGGCAAAAAATATATAAATTCTCATTATATAAAATTATCGAAGGATTTAATTTCTATACCTACATTTAATCTTTTTGCTTCTTTAGGAATTGTCTTATTGCCATTACTTTCAATAATGTTTGTTTATGCACAAATTGTTCAAGCTTCCTCTCAACTAGTTTTTGATAATTTGTTTTTCATAATATTTTTAATTGTACCTGCGGTTTTACTTATTTATACTTATAAAGATAGTTTTGAATTAGCTGATATTTCAAGATTAGTAAACAAAACAAACGAAACTGAAAGTAAAAAAGAAGAATTTAATATCTATAAATTTAAGTCAATCAAATTATTAACAAATTCATCACGACTTGCATTTTATTTACTTTTTGCATCAAGCTATATTTTAATTGCGGCAATAACTTTAATTAGCGATTCAAGCAGATGGGCAACTTCAAATTCCATTTCATCAATGCTTTTTAATGAAGCTACTTTAATCTCGTTTTTATATTTTCTTTCAACTTCATTCGCTTTAACTTCAATTTTGGCGCTTTATTTGTATTTTAAGCCAAATTCAAATAGCGATGAAAGTAATATTAAATACCAAAATATGATTACAAAATTCTTCCAAAATACTGCAATGATTTTCCTTTTAGTTCAACCAATTCTTTACACAGTTGATTTAATGTCGGTACCAAAAGTTGCGCTTTCTAATTCACTTTTTGGAATCTCTATTTTGGTAATGATTGTTTTGTTGTTAATTGTAACCCTTTTGTACCAAATGATGAAAAATAATCATATAAAATATAGAGGTGTAATTCTGTTCTTATTTATTGGATTATTTGCACTATTATCAATAAAAGTTCAAGTTGCATTTAATACTTCTGCACAACTTCAAGTTAAAGAAATTATTAGCGTTTATAATGCAAAAATGGTTATAACCACAGAACAACTTGGAATTAAATAAATATAATTTTCCTATTATTGAAAGAAAGCAATATGCCTTCTTTCAAATCTTTATATAATCATTTTTAAATTTAGCTATATTTGACCTTTCAAAATTAAACTAAAACTAAATGCTTACTGTTCTCGAATCTCTAAAATTATCAACTACTTTCCTTGAAAATAAAGGAATAGAATCTGCGCGGATGAATGCAGAACTTCTACTTTCTCATATTCTAGAGTGCAAACGCTTGGATTTGTATCTTCGATTTGATCAACCATTAAAACCCAATGAAACAAATATTTATCGTGAGTATATTTCTCGTCGTGGTAATTTTGAACCATTTCAATACATAGTTGGAGAAGTTGAGTTTTATGGTTTGAAATTCTTTGTTGATAAAAACGTGTTAATTCCCCGACAAGAAACAGAAATATTGATTGAAACAATTCTTGAGAATACTTCAAAGACAAATGAATTAAAAATATTGGATATTGGTTCCGGAAGTGGAAATATTCCAATATCGTTAGCGGTAAATTTGCCGTTGTCAAAAGTAATTTCAATTGATATTTCCGCTGAAGCAATTTCTGTTGCTGAAAAGAATAGAGAATTGCACGACTTAAAATCACGAATTGGATTTATAAAAGCTGATATTTTAATCAATAATTTGGAAAAATATAATAACACACTTGATATTATTGTTTCAAATCCACCTTATGTAAATAAAGATGAATTTTCAACTTTGCAAAAAGAAATATTAAATTTTGAACCAGAAATTGCTGTAACAGATTTTAGTGACGGATTGACATTTTATAAAGTTATTTCTGAAAAAAGTAAAAGCCTATTAAAAGAAAATGGAATGTTATTCTTTGAAGTTGGTCAAGGTCAAGCAGAAGATGTTCAATCAATAATGATGAAAAATGGCTTCAAAAATATAGAAATAATAAAAGATTTGGATAGAATTGAAAGAGTTGTAGTTGGAACTAACAAATAATCTATCGATATACTCTTGACATACTATTATTATATCGATATATTTAAAGTATTCAAAATATCAAAGGATTATAATGACTACTGTAACATTATCACCAAAGTATCAAATAGTAATACCAAAGGAAATTCGTAATTCTATTGATATAACACCAGGTCAAAAGTTTCAAATATTTCAAATTGGGAATAGGTTAGAACTCGTTCCAATAATGAAAATTAAAGATGCTAGAGGATTTTTGAAGGGAAAAGGAATAGACAGCAATATTGAGAGAGAGGAAGACAGGATATGAATTTAGTTGATTCCTCAGGGTGGATAGAATATTTTATAGATGACACAAACGCAAAACATTATACTCCAATAATTGAGAATACTGAAAATCTTATTGTCTCAGTAATTAATATTTATGAAGTTTATAAAAAAATTCTGCAAAAAACAGATGAAAATTATGCATTAAGTGCAATTGCATTAATGCAACAAGCTAAAGTATTAAATGTTACACCCCAAGTTTCAATTGAGGCAGCAAGATTTAATATTAAATACAAATTGCCGATGGCTGATAGCATTATTTATGTGACGGGCATGCTAAATAATGCAATAATCTGGACGCAAGATTACGATTTCATTAATTTGCCAAATGTAAATTTCATTAAAAAATAAATTATGAGAGCTTTAGTACAGCGAGTTAAAAGTGGTGGAGTAAAAATTACTTCCGAAAATTATGAAAAGAATATTGGACATGGAATAGTCCTTTTACTCGGCGTTAAAGAAGGCGATACAATTGAAGATGTTAACTTTGTTGCTGATAAATGCTCTAATCTCAGAATTTTCAGCGATGAAAATGATAAAATGAATCTTTCATTAAAAGATATAAATGGCGAGATGTTGATAATCTCACAGTTCACACTTTATGGCGATGCTAGAAAAGGGAATAGACCCAGTTTTACTGAATCTGAAAATCCTGAATTAGCAAATAATTTATACGAAAAGTTTATTGAACGTGTTAAAGAAAATATTGGTAATGAAAAAGTAAAAACTGGCATTTTTCAAGCCATGATGGAAGTTACAATAATAAATGACGGTCCAGTAACAATTATGGTTGAATCAAAATAAATAATTTAGCCTTGACAATGATGCTTGCATTGTGCATATTAAGGCATCTAATTATGTGCAAGGAGTAAATAATGAGAACAACATTAAATATTGACGATGAATTGTTAAAAAAAGCGTCTTATCTTACCGGAATTAAAGAAAAAACAATATTAGTAAAAGAAGGATTGGAAGCATTAGTCCTTTTAGAAAACTATAAAAGATTAGCTCAACTTGGCGGAACAGAAAAGGATTTAGAAGATATTCCAAGACGAAGAGAAACTGATGATATTAGTTGATACTTCTGTTTGGATTGACCATTTTAGACAGAAAAATGAAAATTTAGATTCGTTGTTGTATAGAGGTACTGTCCAAATGCACGAGTTTATTATTGGTGAATTAGCTATTGGCAATTTCAAAAATAGAAAACCCATTTTGGATTTGCTTGAAAGTGTTCCAAAGTTAAAAAAACTTAGCCATGATGAATTTATGTTTTTTGTTAATAAATATTCATTGTATGGACGTGGAGTTGGATTTGTTAATATTCATTTATTGGCTGCAACCAAAATGGCAAATGTTAAAATCTGGACTCTTGATAAAAGGTTACTTAAAATTGCAGAAGAAATGAATTTAAATTATTTATAAATTTCATATTTCATTCTATTATTGCACCATACCTTAACCCACGTCCACTGACAAACAGTTTATCCGTTTTAAATAAATTCATTAAATGTTCTAATATTATAGTTCCAGCAAGAATTACATCTTCGCGACCAACAATAATAGGGGAATAGTGATATTTAATATCCAAGTATGATAACTTCATAAATTTATTTTTAAAATAATCTAAATCCGTGTCTGTTATAATCGATTGTTCAATTTTGGATTCTGAGTATTCTTCCATTCCTAATTTTAATGCTGAAAGAGTTGTCGGAGTTCCTGCAACAGCAATTATTTGTGAATTTTGAAAATCTATTGCCGCTAACTCATTAAATATTTTGTTAAGCTTCTCATTAAAAATTATTATTTCTTCGTCAGTTGGTGGGTTTGTTAAAAGATATTTTTCCTTACTTACAACAACTCCAATAGGAAATGATTTTTTGAAAAATATATCACTTCTATTTCCGAAAACAATTTCTGTGCTTGCTCCACCAATATCAATCATTACATAATTATTGTTATCTGTAAATGATGAAAGTGCTCCTTTGAATGAATAAAGTGCTTCCGTTTCACCTGAAATAATGTTAAGATCAAAATTAAATTGTGATTTTATATCATCAAGAATCTGTTTCGAATTGTCAGCAACTCTCAACGCTTGAGTACCATTAACGATGATTTTTTCACAGTTGTGTTCATCAATAATTGATTTATACTCGGTTAACACTTTAAACAACTTTGTTATTGATTCCTCCGAAATAATTCCAGTTTTGGATAAACAACTACTTATTCTTGGAATTCTATATTCATTTACAATTGGTATTATTTCCGAGCCTTTTACTTCGGCAATAAGCAACAAAACTGTATTTGATCCAATATCAATAGATGCAATTTTCATATTCTTCTTTCATTTATAGATAAAATAATTTAATTTTGATGCAATAATAATGAATTTTAACATTATCAATAAAAATTTCTTATGAAAATTAAAGAAAAAGAGTTTGAAACCATTTTACAAGATCTCAAATCAATTGCAACAGAAATGGGTGCAAAGGTAAGATTTGAGCGTGGTGATTTTAAAGGTGGATATTGCTTGCTTCTGGAAAGCAAAGTGATAGTAATTAATAAACTGTCTTCGTTGCAAAAAAAAGTTGCAATTCTTTCATCCGCTTTAACTCAACTTGGTGCTGAAAATATATATATTCCTCCAAGAATACGTGAAATAATTGATGAAATGGATGAATCAAAATAAATTAAAAAAAAAGAATAGGAGTAAGATTAAGATTAAGAGCAAGAATTAAGTCTAACTTCTTGTGTCTTATATCTTGTATCTAATTAAAATATGAATATTTTAGTAATTAACGGACCAAACCTAAACCTACTTGGGCAGCGTGAAAAATCAAACTACGGTGAATTGACGCTTGAAAAAATTGAAGAATTGTTGAAAAGTGAATATCCAAATGACGAATTTACATTTTTCCAGAGCAATCACGAAGGTGAAATAATTGATGAAATTCAAAATGCCACAGAAAATTATGATGCCTTAATTATTAATCCTGGTGGATATTCGCACACATCAGTGGCAATACGCGATGCTTTGGAAATTGCAAAATTACCAAAAGTGGAAGTTCATTTATCCAATATTTCTGCACGCGAAGATTTTAGACATCGTTCAATTACCGCTCCCAAAACGGATGGATATATTTCTGGATTTAAAGAAAATGGCTATTTAGCTGCGGTTTATTTGGTGAAGAAGATTTTAGGCAAGTAAAATGGTTGAAGATGTAAGAGGCAATGTTTTATGAAGTGGAAAAAAATAATATATAATTTAAATGTCTGATAAAGGAAATGTGGTTTAACCGAAATATTTCAGTTATTATATGGTTGGTTTATTGAGATGTTATATGAAATGTTTGGAAAATAATTGCAAGTATTAACAAAAGAAATAGCTTATAAAGAATTACAAAAGTTTTTTCAAGACACTCCTTTTGTGTTGTTTGGAACAGGTATGTCTTGTGCTGTTGATGAACGATTTGGTATGGATTATCTTAAGGAACACCTCATTGAATGTATTAAAAGAGAAAATTTATCAAATTCGCAAAATATTGAATGGGATAGTGTCCTCGAATCTTTAAACGATGGTGCTGATTTTGAAACAGCAATGAATAGTATAAAAGATATTTCACTAATAAAAATCATTGTAGAGATTACTGGGAATTTTATTGGAACACTTGATTTTGAGTATTCCCAAAAAATATTAAATAATGAAATAAATTGGCCAGCTTCAACTTTATTCAAAAAAATTGTTAACGGCTTATATGGAACAGACCATGAATTGCATGTAGCTACTCCAAATTATGATTTGTTGGCTGAATATGCTTTTGAAAAATATGGTATTCCATATATTAATGGTTTTTATGGGAGTATCAATAGAAAGCTGAATTGGGAAAAGAGCAAACGAAATATTACATATATAGAAAATGTTCCACATGGGAAAAAAATTGAAAGAGTTTTAAGAAAAGAAAAACACATTGCACTTTATAAAGTTCATGGATCACTAAATCTATTTTTAATTAATGATCATCTGATTGAGAACAATGCTTGGTTATATACGAAACCTGAAAATATTGAGAGAATTATTATCACTCCAGGTATTTCTAAGTATGAAAAATTGCATCTATTTAGGAATGAATTATTGGGAAAATATGATAGCGTAATTGAAAGACATAATTTTTTCTTATTTCTTGGGTTTGGATTTAATGATACCCAATTAAATAACCATACAATTATTAATAAGCTACAAAATCAAAACTCAAATGGTCTAGTTATTACTAAATATTCAAACGAAAGAATTGAAAAGATACTACAAAGTTCAGAAAATTTATGGCATATTTGTAGCAATGATAAAATAGGAACAATAATCAAAAATAAGAAATATTCAGAGCCCTTAATAATAAATGATAAGGAGCTTTGGAAAGTTGATATATTTGTAAGTACAATTTTAGGAGATTAGATATGGCAATTTTGGATTTTGATATATCATCAAAACTAGGAACGGTTAGAGAAGTAGATACTAGAAAAGTTTCCGTACTTGTAGAAAATGATGAAGACCTTAAAAAAGCGCGTGTTGGTCAACTTGTAGCAATTGAGCTTTCCGGTGCATCTGAAATATGGCTTATTTCTATTATTGAAAAAGTTATAAGGTTTGTTGGTCAGCATGATATTGAAAATAAAAACAATGATGATAAATCTGATAGTGATGTTTTAAGTGAGCCAGTAATAAACAATGTAAGACTTACACTTGTTGGGACTTTTGGTTGGGTTGCTGAAAAAGGCAAAATAACTTTCACACGTTCCATTTCACAAGTTCCAGGTATTACAGATAATTGCTTTGTTTTATTAGGAAAGCAACTCGAAACTTTTATGTCAGTTTTGTCAGCAACAGGTAAAAAAGGTGAGCATTCTTTAGAGCTTGGTAATTATATAATAGATGAAACTGCAAAAGCATTTCTTGATGGAAACAAATTTTTTCAACGTCATGCAGCTATTCTTGGCAGTACAGGCTCTGGAAAGTCATGGACTGTAGCTTCTATCCTAGAACAAGCAGCAAAACTTCCCACCTCGAATCTAATTGTATTTGATTTACATGGCGAATATAGTAATCTTTCATACACGCGTCGCCTTAGGATTCCTGGCCCAGATGAACTTGATACTTCTTCAGATGAATTATTGTATTTACCTTATTGGTATTTAAATGCTGAAGAAATGCAATCCATGTTTATAGATCGTTCAGAATTTAGTGCTCATAATCAAGTTATGGCATTTCAGGACGCTGTTATTGATCAGAAAAAAAATACTCTTAAAATACTTGGAAAGAAAGATGTACTTAATGCTTTTACGCTTGATAGCCCTGTCCCTTTTGACTTAGATAAGGTAATTCAGACTTTAAATGATATGAATGAAGAAATGATTCAAGGTACACGAGGGATAAAGCAAGGACAATTCTTCGGCCAATTCAGCCGGTTATTAACTCGTTTAAAAAGTAGATTGAGTGATAAAAGGTATGGTTTTTTATTTAGCGCTCCCAAGGCGGAACATGATTACAATGCTATGGCGCGTACAGTAACTAAGTTGATGGATTATTCAACAGAAAATGCTCAAATAAAAGTTATTGATTTTTCTGAAGTACCTTCTGATATTTTACCAATAATTGTGGGTCTTGTTGCTCGTATTATTTATCAAGTTCAATTTTGGACCGATCACGAAAAACGGCGTCCACTCGCCCTTATTTGTGATGAAGCACATCTATATCTGCCTGAAAAATTCGGCAAAAACCCAATTGAAACTCGTGCAATTGAAGCTTTTGAAAGAATTGCAAAAGAAGGGCGTAAATATGGGGTTTCATTAGTAATTGTTAGTCAAAGACCATCGGATGTAAGCACAACCATTTTAAGCCAATGCAATAATGTTATTTCACTTCGCTTAACAAATGGTGCTGACCGAAGTACTGTCAGTAAATTAATGCCAGAAAGTCTAGAAAGTCTTTTGGAAGTATTACCAATTATGGATGTCGGAGAAGGGCTTGTCGTTGGAGATGCAGTATTGTTGCCTAGTAGAATAAGAATTAATAAACCAAAAGAAGAACCGTTGAGTGCAACGATTGATTTTTGGACAGAATGGATGAAAGAAGCAGAAGATCCAAATTTTGAAAAGTCCATTGAAAATATGCGGAAGCAGAGAAGGAAATAGTAAAATGAAATTCAATCGTTTTGGAATAAATTTGGATGAAGGATTACCTCTTTCTGAAGAAGCACTTGATAAATTGTATGTCCCTTGCTTTCAATCTTACGCAGAAAAGATTAAAGAATGGATAGAAGATGATTCAACAGAAGAATCAATTTTATTAGGTGGTCAAATCGGATCGGGTAAAAGTACTCTGCTTACAAAAATATTTTCTGATAATAATCTTAAACCTGATATTAAATTCCAATTTGATCAAGAAAGTTTAAATCTTGATGAGGGTGATTTTCTTAGTATTCTTCTAACTGGATTCATTGATAAAGCAATTGAATTGGAATTGGATTTATCGTTTTCAAAACTACCTAAAGAATTGTTTGGACTTGAGATTAATGATTGGAAAGAAGTTGTAAATTTATTATCTCCCAAAGAATTTTCATTAGCCAATTTTGAAAACAAAGTAACTGCTCGTAAAAAAGTAACAGAAAATAGCAAATACATTATTAAAGTCATATTAGATATTGGATATTTAATAAAGGACAATTCAAAAAATGCTATTTACTTCTTTGCTTCTGGAATTGACAAGTTTGATACTAAAAGTTCTTCGTTTATTTCTATAAAAAGCACATTAGAAATTTTATCAAATTTTAAAACAATGTTTGAAGTAAATGCACTACATCTTTTTTTACCTGATATAAATACACCATTTCTACATCATCCCCAAAAAATATTTATTTCTTCACTTAATGTAAAAAATGTACTTGAGATACTTGTGAAAAGAATGGGAGTATATTCACAACCAATTGAAAACGAATTAGAACTTATTGCTAAGTGGTCTGGTGGTAACCCACGACAAGGAATTCGTATACTAACACATTTTCAGTCTATGATTAAAAATACCTCAATTGATAGAACAACAAAATTATTACGTGCAATTAAAAAGACAACCGATGATTTTTTTGCTTATGCCAGGAAACCCTCTTCTAATCTAATTAAAACTATTGAGAAAGATAAAAAGGTTGAAACATCTCTCATATATTTGCCTGGTGATAAAGAAACTGTTCAAGAAGCACTTTTTGGTAATTGGATATTTATTTTACAAGATTCAATAAACGGCGCCTGGCCGGCTAGTATTAATCCGTTAGTAAAACCTTTTTTTGAAAATGAAAATAAGGTATTATTGGAACCAGAACAAGCATTGTTATTGCAGTATGCCGAGACTTATGGCACAAGTTCAATAGGACTTGATTTTAACATTCTTGAAGATGACGGTTCTTCCAAAAGTGTAGATAAAATTTTACACGAGTATCTTTCTGCTGAAATAGAAAATCCATTGCCACTAAAACTTATTGAAATATTGGATTTAATAAATGCTGCTTTATTATCAAAAGACAGAAAAGACAGAATTATGGTTGGTTTTAAAGATAGAGATCTACTTAATGCAGCGCGTGCTTATATTTTTGCAAAAGCAAATACTTATGAGTACCAAAAATATAATCACATGCTCCTAAATGGTGGTAAAACAGAAAATCCCATTAAATCTTTAGAAGAAAACCTTTCATCAAATTTTGACATTTTTTCTTTTGAATTCGAAGGTGAATGGACAGAACAACAATTGGAAGCTCTTAATAATCATAGAGATAACTTTATTAGTTATCAAATGATTTGGTGGATACCATTGGAGAATTTGCAAAAGTATTTACCTCATTGGGTTCAGTTAAGAGAATTATTTGAGTTTTTCATACTTGAAGATGAGTTATTAGGAAGTTTGTCGATTGAAGATATTGAATCGGATTTAATATTTTTTGAAAATTTAGTGGAAACTACTGAAAGTGCAGAATCAGAGTTGGTAAAGAATCTTAAAATTGTGCTTCAGTATTTAAAAGAAAAAAGAGGATGTGAAAATGGATAATGAAATTATTAAAGCATACCTCTGGCAGGAAGTTATCCGATTGGGTTTTTCTCCTTCAAGTGAAAGAGATAGGAAAAATTGGTTATTTCAATTTGGTAGGAGTTTAAAAGATTTTTGGGAAATTGAAGAATATCCACCAACACCAACAAAGAACAGCACATTTGCTGCTTCACTAACTTCATCGACTAAAATAAATATGTTGATTGATTATTCAATTTCTAATTTATCAAAGTATACTGTCAAATTTTTGTACATACCTAGTAAACAAGAATTAATTTGGAAACATGATGTAGATACTACGTATTTTCTTTTCCCAAAAGAATCCATTCTGAATAAATTTAAAAAACTTCAACAAGCAAAAAAAGAATTTAAAAATTTCGCACCTATAGTTCGAACAAAGATAATTAAAAATGTTTCAGATGGTTTGCTTTTCCATCCTGCTGTTCATCAACATATTGATTCTCCTATAGATGAACATGAAATGAGAATAGGTGGAGGAATTGATAATCCATTTGTTTTTCTTTTTCATTTACGATATCAATTGTGCCCTGATAAGGATAAAAGAAATAAAGAGAAGGAACGTCTTGCTCAGCTATTTGAAGAAACCATTAAAAACGACTCTATTATTAATGCTAGTGACCTTTTAAATACTAAAGCATCCTAGAAATCACATAGCTAAACTATAAGCAATAGCGGCTAAAAAGTGAATATAAGTTTTAATATAATACAGAAAAGGTTATAGTCATTATATTTAACAGTTCAATTATAAAAATATAAATATAAAAATCTATGAACCATCACATAACACTATTATCCCTCCTTTTAGCATCCAACATAATGTTTGGGCAATCGTTTGTTTCTATAACAATTGATGATGTTCCAAATACTATCAAATATCAAAAGGATAATTTTGAATCAAAATTGATGAATAGATTAGATACATTAAAAATTCCAGTGACTGTTTTTGTTAATGAAAGTTTGCTTAATAAAGGTGCGAGTTTTGACAAAAACCACGAATTATTAGAAAAATGGGAAAAACGGGATTATGTTACAATCGGAAATCATACTTTTGGTCACTCGCGATATTCTGATGTTGGTTATGATTTATTTGTCTCGGATATTGAAAAAGGTGAAATGTTGTCAAAAGTTTTAGTTGATAAATACTCAAAAAAGTTGGAATATTTCCGATTTCCATATAACGATTTGGGAAAAGATAGTATTGAACATTCAAAAATTGACTCTTATTTAGTCTCAAAAGGGTATATTTCAACTCCTTTTACGATTGAAAGTTCTGATTGGATGTACAATACGGTTTACGAAAATTATCTTGCTAACAAAGAATTTGATAAAGCAGCAAAAATTGGAAGAAATTACATCGACAAAACAATTGAGTATTTTGAGTTTTATGATTCAATTTCAACCCAAATTTATAATCGTAAAATTAAGCATATTTATTTGTGTCACGATAATTCAATAAATGCAGATTATCTGCCACTCCTTGTCGATTATTTTGCCAAACAGAATTACACTTTTATTTCATTACAAGATGCTTTAACGGATTCTGTTTATCATCAAAATGATAAATATTACAAAAAATGGGGAATTAGTTGGCTTTATCGTTGGATGAATTCGCAAAAAGAAATTTCTTCATCGATGAAAAATGAACCAAATATGGAAATTTTGGAATCTCAATTCAAAAACATGCAAGAAAATAGTAATAAAAAAACTGGTTATTAAGGAAAATCAATTGATAAAATTTATGGATTTTGCTTAGCAATGATGTAAATCTGCATTTTGTTCCATTCTTTTGGAAAACCTACATTACAAATTGATTTCGAATGGTATTTTCGATGTTAGTCTTGTTAAAAAATGAATTATATTTGACGGTTCAAAATTAAAATACTGTAAATCATCAAAAATAAAGTAATATTTTGGAATTGATAAGAGACTTATGCAAAAAAGAGTTAGTGAAGTTAAAAATTGGAAAAATAACCCAATAGCAATTGTTGTTAAATTATACATTCTATCGTTATCAATTTTTTTTATTTTTAGAGCTGTTTTATTTTTCACTGAATTAGACAGAATAGACTTTGCAGTTGATGAACTCTCCGATATTATTTCGGCTTTTGTTTTTGGACTTCGTTTCGATATTGTAATTTCTGGTTATATACTTTTACTTCCAATGTTATTCATTTTTGTGTTTGATATTTTTAATTACAAAAGCAAAATTACGTCATTAAGCATATTTGGTTTTATTTTCACACTATTTAGTCTTTCATTTATAATTGCAGCAGCGGATATTCCATATTTTAATCAATTCTTTTCACGCATTACTATCGATGCTTTTCAATGGATTGATAGTCCACTTATTGTCTTTAAAATGATTTTGCAAGAATCAAAGCATTTCATTTTTCTCATTCTAACAATAATTTTAATTTATGTTTATTATAAATTTTCGAAAAATATCCTAAAAAATAGAAGTATTTCCAAAATTAAAACCTCTTTGAAAATTCCTTTATATTTACTCCTTTTGTTGGTAATGTTTTTGGGTATTAGAGGAAGAATTGGGGTGAAATCGCCAATTAGAGTTGGAACAGCATATTTTTGCAATAATGCATTTCTAAATCAATTGGGACTTAATCCAGTTTTTACTTTAATGACAAGTTATCTTGAAAGCAAAAAGTCGACTATAAATATTATGAATTCTGATTTAGCGGAGAAAAATGTTCAGGAGTATCTTAAAATTAGTAACCAAAATTTAAGTTCGCCAATTGCGAGGCTAATTAAACCAGATTCTAATTCATTACAAAAGCCAAATGTTGTAATTATTTTAATGGAAAGTATGAGTGCGGCAAAAATGAAACGTGGCGGAAATCTAAATAATTTAACTCCGTTTTTAGATAGCTTGTCATATAATTCAATTTATTTTGATAATTTTTATACTTCCGGAAGACATACTTTTAATGGTATTTTTAGCACATTATTTTCTTTCCCGGCAATTTATAGTGAACACACTATGAAGCGATTAAGAAAATATAATGGTATTTCTTCTGCATTAAAAAAATATGATTATCAAACTATTTATTTTACAACTCACGATGGACAGTTTGATAATGTTGAAGCTTTTTTATTAGATAATGATTTTGATAGGGTAGTAAGTCAAAAAGATTTTCCATTTAGCGAATTAAAAACAGCTTTTGGTGTTACTGATGACTATTTATTTCGGTTTTCTATACCATTTCTAAATAAACTGGAATCTAATTCAAAACCATTTCTTTCTGTATTTATGACTGTTAGTGATCATATTCCATACTATATTCCCGAATATTTCAATCCAACGGCTGATGATGAAAAACAACAAATTGTTCAATACGCTGATTGGTCAATTAAGCAATTTATGAAAGAGACTTCAAAGCAAAAATGGTTTAATAATACAATATTTGTTTTTCTAGCCGACCATGGTGTGCCAATGAAAGCCGAATATGCTATGTCGTTGGATTATCACCATTCTCCATTAATAATTTATGCTCCAGGCAATTTAAATATGTCCACTCAAAAAAGTTGTATTGCGTCACAAATTGACGTATTTCCAACAATAATGGGATTATTAAAGTTGCCATATATTAACAATACTTTAGGAATTGACTTATTAAACGATAGCCGTAAATATACAATTATCAACGGTGATAATAAAATAGGGGTTCTTGACAATGAATATTTGTTGATTATAAGGAAAAATGAAAAAATGCAGCTGCATAAATATAAAATTCATGATATGAGTAATTGTTATGACGAAAATATTGATAAAGCAAAAGAAATGGAAGAATACGCAAAATCAAATATGCAAGTATATTTGGATTTGATGACTCGAAATCAAACATTCATAAAAAATTAAGTAAATGGATAAGAAATGAAATCAATTATAACAATCAGCTTGCTTATAGTTTCAAACACTTTTATGACATTGGCGTGGTACGGTCATTTAAAATTTTCTGAATGGAAATGGTTTAATAAACTTGGATTTATCTCAATAATATTTATTAGTTGGGGAATAGCCTTATTTGAATATATTTTTCAAGTTCCAGCTAACAGAATTGGATTTAAAGGAAATGGAGGTCCTTTCTCTTTGGTGCAACTAAAAGTAATTCAAGAAGTAATAACCTTAGTTGTATTTGTTTTATTTTCATTGATAATGTTTAAAACAGAAACATTTCGGGTAAATCATTTCATTGGGTTTGTCTTTTTAATTTTAGCTGTCTATTTTATGTTTAAGAATTAAGATTAAGTTTTAAAGAAAGATGTTTTAGATACAAAACAAATATTAAGATGAGTACAAATAGTTTCTTCACCCAAAGCCCGGGAAAAAATATTTTTCAATAAATTTTGTGTAGCACAGATTAATAATCTGTGTTACATATATTATTATCGCATAAGTCGTGAAGAAAACCTGACACAATCAATTAAACCTAAATTTTCTTATATTTAAAACTCAAAAAACAGAAAGAAAGTATGAATAAAAATAGAGTAATTGTTGCAATGAGTGGTGGAGTTGATTCATCCGTTGCGGCTGCGCTTTTACATAGAGAAGGTTACGAAGTTATTGGAATTACGATGAAAACTTGGGGATTTATGGAAGTTGGTGGCGCTCCAAAACATGAATCAGGATGTTGTTCATTGGATGCTATTTTTGATGCCAAAAATGTGGCAACACAATTCGATTTTCCGCATTACACAGTCGATTTCACAAAATCATTTGAAAAAGCAGTTATTAATAATTTTGTGGATGAATATTTTGCTGGTCGGACTCCAAATCCTTGTGTAATTTGTAATCGTGCAATAAAATGGGAAGAATTGTTAGAAAAAGCAAATCAACTAGATGCTTATTATGTTGCAACTGGTCATTATGCAAAAGTCGATTTTGATAAAGAAAATAATCGTTATTGTCTTATTAATTCAGCGGATTCGCATAAAGATCAGACGTATGCACTTTGGGGATTAACTCAGGAATCACTTAGTCGCACTTTGCTTCCACTTGGGAAATACACAAAAGTCGAAATTAGAGAACTTGCCGAGGAATTTAAATTGAAAACAGCAAATAAACCTGATAGCATGGAAATATGCTTTGTCGCGGATAATAATTATGAGCGATTTTTACGCGAGAGAGTTCCAGAAAAAATTGCGGAAGTTCCAGAAGGTGATTTAGTTTATCACGGAAAAGTTGTTGGAAAGCATCACGGAATTCCTTTTTATACTGTTGGACAAAGAAAAGGACTTGGAATTGCTCTCGGAACTCCAGTTTATGTCAAAAACATTGATGTAAAAAACAATATAATTGAATTAGCTGATAAAGATGAGCTTCTGGAATTTAATGTTTTTGCTAATCAAATTAACTATGTGAGCAAATCAATTTTGGAAGAAGGAATGCAAGTAATTGCAAAAATTAGATATTCCGATAAAGGCTCAGAAGCTGAAATTGTCAAATCAACGGAAAATGAAATACAGCTTAAATTCATTTTGCCCAAAAGTGCAATTACTCCTGGACAATCGTTAGTTATTTATGATAATAGCGGATATGTGTTAGCTGGTGGAATAATAGATAGAATTAATTCTTAAAACGAGAGTCGTTAGTCGTGAATCGTGAGATAGTATGAACTAACGACTTCCAATTAAAAATATTTTTGCACAGATTACTAATCTATGCTACAAAGTGCAAACTAGGACAAAAGGTTTTATTTTAACGAGTAGATTAAGTATATTTGTATAATTAGAATAGGAAATATTTATGTCAAACAAATACGATATTGCAATTCTTGGTGGCGGTCCTGGAGGATATGTTGCAGCAATAAAAGCATCACAGTTGGGTTATAAGACTGTAGTTATTGAAAAGGAAAATCTTGGTGGAGTTTGTCTAAATTGGGGTTGTATTCCTACAAAAGCATTATTAAAAAGTGCAGAAGTTTATGATTTAGTTGCAAATTCGTCAAAAGATTTTGGAATTAATGTCGAAAATGTAAGTTTCGATTTTCCAAAAACAATAAAACGAAGCAGAAATGTTTCCAAGAAAATTGTTAAAGGCGTTGAGTATCTTTTCAAAAAAAATAATATTGGTAGAGTTAAAGGTTTTGGAAAGCTAAATTCTGAAAAGGGAATTGATATAATCGATTCTGAAGGCAAAATAGTTGAAACTGTAATTACCGATAAAATTATAATTGCAACTGGTGCAAGACCAAAATCAATTCCTACAATTCATGTTGATCGCGAATTTATTATTACAAGTAGTGAAGCAATGTCTTTAGCCGAGCAGCCAAAGGAACTTATAATTATTGGAGCTGGTGTTATTGGAATTGAATTCGCATATTTTTATTCCACAATTGGAACAAAAGTAACAGTTATTGAAATGTTAGATTCTGTTCTTCCGCTTGAGGATAAAGAAGTTTCATCATTGTTGCAAACGAGTTTAACAAAACGTGGAGTTAAGTTCTATTTATCCACAAAAGTTGAAAGTGTAAAAGTTGTGGATGGAAAAGTTTTAGTATCAATTGATAAAGATGGTGAAAAAATTGAATTAACAGCCGAGAAAGCATTAAACGCAATTGGAGTTTCCCCAAATTCTGAAAATATTGGTCTTGAAGAACTTGGAATTGAAACTGAACGCGGAAATATTGTGGTTGATAAATCGAATTACCAGACAAATGTTAGTGGAATTTTTGCAATTGGCGATGTAATTGGTCAGCCTTGTTTAGCTCACGTTGCTTCAGCCGAAGGAATTCATTGTATTGAAAAAATTCACGGAAAAAATATTCCAGACATTGATTACTCAAATGTTCCTGGTTGCACTTATTCACAGCCTCAAGTTGCTAGTATTGGTTTTACTGAAGAAAAAGCTATTGCTTTAGGACTTAAAATTAAAATTGGTAAATTCCCTTTATCTGCAAGTGGAAAAGCTGCAGCAATTGGTGAAAGAGAAGGTTTTGCAAAACTTATATTTGATAAAAAATATGGCGAACTTCTTGGTGCTCACATTATTGGACCAGAAGCTACAGAAATGATTGCCGAACTTGGAATTGCTAAATCACTTGAAGCAACAAATGAATCAATTGGAAATACTATTCACGCTCATCCAACTCTTTCAGAAATAATTATGGAAGCAGCGGAAGATGCCGATGGAAAAGCAATTCACATATAGAACTCTGTCCTATTCTGATTTAGGACATATTGATTATCAGAAAGCTTGGAATTTACAACACGAGATTTTTAATAAGAGATTATCCAACGAGGTAAGCGATACTTTATTGTTGTTGGAACATTCAAATACTTATACTTTAGGAAAATCTTCAAACAAGGCGAATCTTCTTTTTTCTGATGTGGAATTGCAGCAAAAAAACATTGCTATTTATAATATTGATAGAGGTGGTGATATAACATATCACGGACCAGGACAAATTGTCGGATATCCAATAATCAATCTTTCGCTTTGGCAAAAAGATACTCACAAATATTTGCGAACGCTTGAGGAAGTAATTATTCAAACATTATTGGAATTTGGAGTTAATGGCGAGCGAAATGATGACCATACTGGAGTTTGGGTTGGAAACAACAAAATTTGTGCAATTGGTATTAAAGTTAGCCGTTGGATTACAATGCACGGTTTTGCATTTAATATAAATACAAATATGGATTTTTTTAATGGAATTATACCTTGTGGAATTATGGATAAAGGGGTAACTTCTTTAAGTATTGAGCTAAATAAAAATGTCGACTTGAATTTAGTGAAGAAAAAAATAGTTAATAATTTTTGTGAAATTTTTAATTATAATAAGATAGTGTTATGTTAATTAAGTAATGTCGTAAATACTAAGGTTGTCATTTCGAAGAAGCGTTTTGCGCGACTGAGAAATCTCAATATGTGCGGGGTTAAATTTCTCACCCCGCCAATCCCGACAAGTCGGCATGGGGATTCGAAATGACATTACAAATGTAACACAGCACTACAAATGAGTGATTGCAAATTGTTAATTTAAAAAATTATTTTAGAAAGAGAGATGGTTGTGACTACTTCAAATAAAAAAAATAAATTAGATTTAATAGAGGCATTAAAGTTAATTGCAAAAACTAGATTTACTGACAAAAAAGTAATGAACTTATTGAAGCAGGGTAAATCATTTTTCCACATGTCACCTGCTGGTCATGAGGCTATTCAAGTTGCATGTGCATTAGAAATGAAAAAAGGAATAGATTGGGCATTTCCTTATTATAGAGATTTGGCATTTATGATTGCCATTGATGATAATTTAAATGACATTTTTTCACACATGTTGGCAAAAAAAAATGATCCAATGTCTGGTGGAAGGCAATTACCATGTCATTGGGCATCAACAGAATTAAATATTCCAGCGCAATCAAGTCCTACAGGAACTCAGTTTTTACAAGCTGTTGGAACTGCATTATCGGCAAAATTAAATAATACTGGTGCTGTAACTTATGTAAGCAGTGGCGAAGGAACTACAAGCCAAGGTGAATTTCACGAAGCAGTTAATTGGGCAAGTAGAGAAAAATTGCCAGTAGTTTTTGTAATTGAAAATAATAAATATGCAATTTCTGTTCCGGTACATGATCAAAGTGGCGGATTAGATTCATCAATTGCGCATATGATGGCTGGATTTGACAGACTTTTACGCTTATCAATTGATGGAACTAATTTTGAAGAATCTGCAAATGCAGCAAAAAAAGCTTTTGAATACGCACGCTCTGGCAAAGGTCCAGTTCTTATTGAGGCACATGTTGTTAGATTAGAATCGCACTCATCTTCTGACGACCAACGTAAATACAGAGAAAAAGAATCAATTGATGCGGATAAAGAAAAAGATCCATTAAAACTTATTACCGAAAAAATTATCGCCGATGGTATTTTGTCCTCAACAGAAATAGACAATATAAATGCCGAAATGAAAAAATTAGTTGAATCTGCGGCTGATTTTGCATTAGCTTTGGAAGATCCAAATGGCGAGGATGCCGATAAATTTGTTTTAGACGAGAGTGGTTTACGCGAAAGTTTGGAATATGAAAAAACACGTCCCTCTGGAAATCCTATTGTTCTTGTTGACGCAATTAACCACGCACTGGTTGAGGAAATGACACGAAACGAAAAAATTATTCTTTTTGGTGAAGATGTTGTAGATCATAAAGGTGGAGTTTTTACAGCAACTAAAGGACTTTCAACAAAGTTTGGACCAAAGCGTGTTTTTAATTCGCCGCTTGCCGAAGCTTCAATTGCTGGTGTTGGCATTGGGCTTGCTTTAACTGGAATGAAACCTCTGGCTGAAATTCAATTTGGCGATTATATTTGGCCCGCGTTTATGCAAATTCGTGATGAACTTGCTGCAATTCGTTATCGTTCAAATAACAAATTTTCCGTGCCAATGGTTTATCGCGTTCCCGTTGGAGGCTATATTCATGGCGGACCTTATCATAGCCAAAATATTGAAGGATTTTTTGCCCATATTCCTGGACTTTTAATTGCATATCCTTCAAATGCTTCGGATGCAAAAGGTTTGCTTAAAACTGCACTTCGTCTAAATGATCCAGTTATTTTCCTTGAGCATAAAGGACTTTACAGACAAAGTTATGCAAGTTCACCAGAACCCGATTCTGATTATTTACTTCCATTTGGTAAAGCCAATGTTGTCACTGAAGGTAATGATTTATCCGTTATAACTTATGGAGCAATGGTTCACGAAACAAATTTTGCAGTTCGCAAATTACGTGAAGAGGGATTTTCTGTTGAAATTGTTGATATTAGAACTATAAATCCACTTGATGAAAAAACAATTTTTGAATCAGTTAAAAAAACTGGCAAAGCAATTGTAATTCACGAAGATACTTTAACTGCTGGATTTGGTGCTGAAATTGTAGCGCGAATAACTGAAAACTGTTTTGAATATCTGGATGGACCAGTAAAACGTGTTGCGGGCAAAGATGCATTTGTTCCTTATCATCCAATTCTAGAAAATGATATTCTTCCAAATAGAGAAAAAATTTACAATTCGCTTAAAGAATTGTTGAAATATTAAAGTGAAAATTGGAGTTAAATTATGAAAATAGATATACTAATGCCCAAAATGGGCGAAAGTTTAACGGAAGGAACTATAATTGCTTGGCTAAAATCTGTTGGCGACAAGGTTCAAAAAGATGAAATAATTTACGAAATAACCACAGATAAAGTGGATACAGAAATCCCAAGTCCAGTTGATGGAATTTTGGTAGAAATATTAGTTGGGGAACAGGAGACGGTTTTAGTTGATACAGTAGTTGCAATAATTGAAACTGATTCAACTCAAGTTGTGATTTCTGATGAAAAAAGTGCTGGAAATACTCAATCAGTTGAGGATGAAAATATTGAAGAGGTGCCTCAAACTGAAGAAAAACAAACAAAAGTTGAAAAAGATAAATCCAATAAATTTTTATCGCCTTTAGTTTTGAGCATTGCTAACAAAGAAAATATTCCAATAAGTGAAGTTGAAAAAATTGCTGGAACTGGATTAAATGGACGAATTACAAAAAACGATATTTTACAATTTGTAAATAATAAAGAAAAATTAGTAAAATCTGCACCAATCATTACAGCAAATTCCGAAGATGAACTAATTCCAATGGATGCAACTCGCAAACGGATTATGGAACACATGATTAAAAGTCGTGACACTTCTGTTCATGTTTCATCAGTAACAGAGGTTGATATGAGCAAACTTTACAATTTTTTGAAAGCAAACAAAAAAAGGTTTGCCGAAGAGGAAAATGTAAAATTTACATATTTAACATTTATTTCCCATGCAGTAATCAATGCAATTAAGGAATTTCCATTAATAAATTCTCAAATTGATGGTGATAAAATTGTAATGAAAAAAAATGTAAATCTTGGAATTGCGGTTGCAGTTGAGCCAAATGGATTGATTGTCCCAAATATTAAAAATGCTGAAAATTTGAGTGCAAGGGGATTGGCAAAAGAAATTGCATCTTTAGGAAATAAAGCTCGTAATAAAGGTTTAGTTCCAGATGATGTTAAAAACGGAACATTTTCAATATCAAATTATGGTGTATTTGGCGTTCAATTTGGAACTCCAATTATAAATCAACCAGAAGTCGCGATTCTTGGTGTTGGTTCAGTTGATAAAAAAACAGTAGTTGTTGATGTTGATGGAATGGACACAATTGCAATTAAACCAATGATGTATCTTACAATTAGTCACGATCACAGACTAATTGATGGAATGCTCGGTGGAAAATTTCTTAATTCAATAAAACAAAGATTGGAAAATTTTGATTTCTCAAATATTTAAAGTTCTTGGGAAAGATAAAATTAAGCCATTAAATAAAAATTATGCAAAAAATAAATAAGCACCAAAAAGAATACAAAGAGCAAATTGAAAAATCAAAACCAGAATTAGGCAGAAGACCAGATTGGTTAAAAGTGCGTTTACCAAGTGGTGATAATTATAATGAGGTTTTGCAATTAATGCGAAAATCATCGTTAAATACAGTTTGTGAAGAAGCAAAATGTCCCAATTTATCAGAATGTTGGAATAGCAGGACAGCTACATTTATGATTCTTGGCGATACTTGTACGCGTAGCTGTGGTTTTTGCAATGTTAAAATTGGAGTTCCAAATGAATTGGATTTAGATGAACCAAGAAGAGTTGCAGAATCATCCGTTGAATTGGGACTTAAGCATGTTGTAATTACATCCGTTGATAGAGACGACTTAAAAGACGGTGGTGCTAAAATCTTTTCAGAAACAATTAAATTGTTAAACGAAAAACTTCCTCTCACAACAATTGAAATATTAATACCTGATTTCAAGGGTGATGAAAATTCATTTAATTTAATAATGGAACATCCACCAACCGTATTAAATCACAATCTAGAAACAGTTGAAAGACTTTATCATGCTGTTCGTCCGCAAGCAAATTATAAAAGAAGTCTAGAATTAATAAAATGGTTTAAAAATAAAGGACTCAGAACAAAAAGCGGAATTATGGTTGGAATTGGTGAAACAAAAGATGAAGTAATTGGAATAATGAAAGACCTTCGTATGCATGGTTGCGACATTATGACAATTGGTCAATATTTGCAACCAACAAAAGATCATCTTCCTGTTGATAGATTTGTAACACCAGATGAATTTGCCTACTACAATGAAGTTGGATTAAAATTGGGTTTCTTAGCAGTAGAATCTTCACCACTTGTTCGTAGTTCTTACCATGCAGAAAAACATGCCAATTTGTTATAAAATATTTTATGGATATAATTGCACAATATTGCAATTATATCCATAAACATTACAATTATGTCTTTTAAGTGATTTACAAAAATAGATTTACTATTATCAACCAAAATTATTAATTAAATGAATAAATATGCATAAAAAGAAATTTCAACTTTTTTTGTTAAAAGCAAACTTTTGCTTAATTTAGGTGTAAATTTTAGTGCAATTTTATTTATGGTTTGTGAAGTATTTAACCCAAACTAAAAAGTGATATGAAACATTTAAACAACATAATTCTCACAAATATTATTTCAATTATTGAAAATACAATTGTACATTGTAAAAGGTTACTGTAAATAGTAACCTTTTTTAGTTTAAACTGATTTTATAGGAGACTAATATGGCTAAAGCGAAAGGCGATATTTTAATCAATATCGAAAAATGCAAAGGTTGTGAAATTTGCATGGACGCTTGTCCAGAAGACGTGATTGCAATGTCTAAAGTAGTTAACAAAAAGGGCTATCTTTATGCAGTGAAAATAACTGATTCATGTACAGGTTGTACCAATTGTGCTCTTGTTTGTCCAGACGCTGTTATAACAGTTTTTAGAGAAACAAAGCAAAAGAAAGAGCAAATAGCAACAATTACAAATGTAACTGGAAACATAACAGTAACGGTGGACAAATGATAAAATTAATGAAAGGGAATGAAGCATTAGCAGAAGCTGCAATTAGAGCTGGCGCAGATGCTTATTTTGGATATCCGATTACACCGCAATCGGAAGTTCTTGAATACCTAAGTCGTGAAGCGGAAAAAAGAACTGGAATGGTTGTTCTTCAAGCCGAGAGTGAAGTTGCGTCAATAAACATGGTTTATGGAGCTGCTGGAACCGGTAAAAAAGTTTGGACATCTTCATCAAGTCCTGGAATTAGTTTAATGCAGGAAGGCATTTCATATATAGCTTCGGCAGAATTACCTTGTTTAATTGTTAACGTACAGCGTGGTGGTCCGGGTCTCGGCACAATCCAACCAGCACAAAGCGATTACTTTCAATCAGTTAAAGGTGGTGGTCACGGCGATTATCGTTTAATTGTCCTTGCTCCAGCATCTGTTCAAGAAATGTCTGATTTTGTAAAATTATCGTTTGAATTAGCATTTAAGTATCGCAATCCAGTTATGATTCTATCCGATGGTGCACTTGGACAAATGATGGAAAAGGTTGAATTTTTTGAACAACAAGAAAGAAAATTTGATAAATTAGATTGGGCTCTTGTTGGAAAACCCAAGAATAGAGCTCATAATGTTATTACTTCGTTGCATATTAAACCAGATAAAATGGAAGAAATAAATATCCATCTTCAAAAAAAATACAAATTAATTGAAGAAAATGAAATTCGTTTTGAAGAAATAATGTGTGATGATGCTGATTATATTATTACTGCCTTTGGATTAGTTGCCCGCATTTGTACAAAAGCCGCTGAACTTGCACGTGAAAAAGGTATAAAAGTTGGCGTTTTTCGTCCAATTTCATTATTCCCATTTCCATCTAAGCAAATTGATTCATATTCTAAAAAAATTAAAGGAATTCTTGATGTTGAAATGAATGCTGGTCAAATGGTTGAAGATGTTAAATTGAGTGTTAATGGAAAAGTACCAGTTGAATTTTATGGTAGAATGGGTGGAATTGTTCCAGCTCCAGATGAAATTCTTGAAGCTCTTGAAAATTATATTGCAGGAGGAAAATTATGAATGTAGAAACATTAGATACAATTAAAACTGTCGTTTTTGAAAAAACAGAATCATTATTAGATGTTGAAATGCACTATTGTCCAGGTTGTGGGCATAGCGTTACACATAGACTTATTGCTGAGGTAATAGATGAACTAGGAATAGTTGAAGAAACAATTGGCGTTGCTCCAGTTGGTTGTTCAGTATTTGCTTATAATTATATTGGTGTTGATTTTTCCGAAGCCGCTCATGGCAGAGCTTCAGCAGCTGCAACAGGAATTAAAAGAGTGTTTCCAGAAAAATATGTATTTTCTTATCAGGGCGATGGAGATCTTGCTGCAATTGGCACTGGTGAAACTATTCATACTTGTAACAGAGGCGAAAATATTCTTATTATTTTTATTAATAATGGTATTTATGGAATGACTGGTGGACAAATGGCTCCTACAACTCTTCCTAATATGAAATCAACAACATCTCCTTTTGGAAGAGATACTAAATCAATGGGATATCCTTTGAAAATAACTGATTTAGTAGCTCAACTTCCAGGTACATATTATGTTACTCGTCAATCAGTTCATAAACCTTTAAACGTACGTAGAGCCAAAAAAGCAATTCAAAAAGGATTTGAGTATCAAAAATTGAATAAAGGAACTTGTTTTATTGAAATTGTATCAAACTGTCCTTCAAACTGGAAAATGACTCCGGTTGAATCAAATAAATGGCTGGATGAAAATATGCTTCCTTTTTATCCACTTGGAGATTTAAAAGTACCAAATGAGAAGGAGGTTTAAAATGACTGAAGAAGTTTTAATTGCTGGATTTGGTGGACAAGGTGTTCTCTCAATGGGTTTGATTTTAAGTTATTCAGGAATGATGGAAAAAAAAGAAATTAGTTGGATGCCTTCTTATGGACCAGAAATGAGAGGCGGTACTGCAAACTGCATTGCTATTGTAAGTGATAGCAAAATTAGTTCTCCAATTGTTTCCAAATTTGATACTGTAATTGCTCTTAATCAACCTTCTGCTGATAAATTTGAAAGCATGGTTAAACCAGGTGGTTTATTGATTTATGAAAGCACAAATATTATTATTCCACCAACAAGAACAGATATTAATATTGTTGGAATTCCAGCAAGTGCTGAAGCCGCTAAAATGAAAAACACTAAAATTATGAATATGATTATCCTTGGTGCTTTTTTGAAGAAAAAACCAATAATCAAGTTCGAAAATATTATCAAAGGACTTAAAGAAGTTCTTCCAGAAAGATATCATAATTTAATTCCATTAAATACTGATGCTCTAAATAGGGGTATGGAATTAGCTGATGAAGTTTATAAGTCTAATTAGTTAAAAATTAAAAAACCCAATCATTGCGATTGGGTTTTTCTTTAAATCCCTAAATACATATTTAATATTTTTAACTTTACTAAAATTTGATTATTGATACTAAGATTGCTTAATTTCGATATTTCCAATTATGTAATTTAATTAAAGGAATATTTATATGAATTTTGAGTGGTTACTTAAATATAATCCAATATTACTAGCACTTTTGGCAACTCTTTTTACTTGGGGAGTTACAGCATTAGGCTCATCAATGGTTTTCTTTTTTAAATCTATTAACAAACGAGTTTTAAATATAATGCTTGGATTTGCAGCTGGAGTTATGATTGCGGCAAGTTTTTGGTCATTATTAGCACCAGCAATTGAAATGTCAGAAGCGAGTGGAACTACTGGCTGGATTCCTGCAGTGGTTGGATTTTTAGCTGGTGGAGCATTTCTTTTTACAGTGGATAGAATTTTGCCACACGTTCACATGAATTTGGCAGTTGATAAAGCTGAGGGAATTAAAACTCCTTGGCAAAGAAGCGTTCTTTTAGTTTTAGCAATAACTCTCCACAATATTCCAGAAGGACTTGCGGTTGGAGTTGCATTTGGAGCTCTGGCTTTTAACCCTGAACCAGCAGTTTTAGCAGGGGCAATTGCTTTGGCAATTGGTATTGGATTACAAAACTTTCCAGAAGGTGCTGCGGTTTCAATTCCATTAAGACGCGAAGGGTTTTCAAGATTAAAAGCATTTAATTATGGTCAACTTTCTGGAATGGTTGAACCTATTGCTGGAGTTTTGGGTGCTTATTTAATTATTTCAGTTCAACCTATTTTACCATATGCGTTATCTTTTGCAGCTGGTGCAATGATTTTTGTTGTTGTGGAAGAACTTATTCCCGAATCTCAAACGGGACATGAAACTGATTTCTCAACTGTTGGAGCAATGCTCGGTTTTGCAGTTATGATGTTTCTTGATGTAGCTTTGGGTTAACTAATACTTTGTTTTTATGATAAAATTAAATAAATATATAATAATTTGAAGAATAAAACCAAATTTGGAGTAAATTCTAAATTCGGTTTTTAATAAAAAAATCGCTTACAATTTTTTCAATTTGCTCAAATTCAATTAAGAATGCATCGTGTCCGTGAATGGAATTAATTTCGGCATATGTTGAGTTTGGAATCATTTCGGCAATATCTTTTTGTTCTTGTGGTGGGTATAATATGTCAGATGAAATTCCTATTGAAAGAGTTGGAACTTTAATACTTCCTAAAACATTTTTTAGTTCACCTCTATTTAAAGCTACATCGTGTAAATCCATAGCGTTACTTAAATACAAATAAGTATTTGCATCAAACCGCTCATTAATTTTCACACCATGATGATTTAAATAGCTCTCAATTTGGAATATATTCTTTTTATCTAATTTGTCAGCTTTTTTATCCTTTCGCTCACGAGAAAATTTTGAGTTGAACGAATCGAAACTTCTGTAACTAATCATTGCAATTTTACGTGCTAAAGAAAGTCCTTCCAATGGTTGCTCTTTATAATTACCTTTATGCCACTCGGGGTCGTTCTCAATAGCTTGTCGTGAAGCTTGATTTAATGCAATTGCCCATGCAGAATGTTGCGCTGATGTCGCAATTGGAATAATAGATTCAAGCATTTCAGGATACATTGCAGCCCATTCTAGCACCTGCATTCCGCCAAGCGAACCGCCAATTGCAGTATTTAATTTATTTACACCCAAATATTCAAGCAATTTTCTTTGAACTCGTACCATATCACGAACAGTAACGGTGGGGAAGTCCAATCCATATTTTCTATTAAACATATTTTTAATCGAAACTGGACCAGTTGTGCCATAACAACTTCCAAGAATATTGGAGGAAATTATAAAGTATTTATTTGTATCTAATACTTTATTTTCACCAATTAACGAATTCCACCATCCAACTTTACCTTTATTAATTTTTGAATATTTTTTCAATAAATCGGGATTACTATTTATGTCTGTTTCAATTTCATTCATTATTCCGGCAGCGTGCGCATTTCCTGTTAGCGCATGACAAACTAAAATAGCATTTGTCCCCTCACTATTTAGTTCACCATAAGTTTGATAAGCCACTTGAACTGGGGATAGGATTTCCCCAGTCTCAAATTTAAGCGGATCATTAAAATTAAAAAGACTAACTATTTTTGTTTTCGAAATCATTTTATTTGTTCTAGACAGTTTTTATGTCATTACGAGATGTTCATTATGTGGATGAAGTAATCTGTAATAGATTACTTCATCTAAAAGAACGAGATTTGTAATGACTATTCTCAAATTAGTTATTAATATTTTGCGATTTCTCAATTGCTTGCTCAAAATCTTCAATTATATCTAAAATATTTTCAATTCCAACAGAAACACGAATCATTTCTGGTAAAACTCCAGATTTTATTTGCTCATCTTCCGAAAGCTGTTGATGAGTTGTTGAAGCTGGGTGAATAACCAAAGTTTTAGCATCACCAACATTTGCTAATAACGAAGCTAATTTTACATTATTAACAAAAATTTTACCAGCTTCTGCACCACCCATTATTCCAAATGCTATCATCGAACCATATAATCCATTGTTTAAGTATTTCTTAGCATTTTCGTGTGATGGGTGATTTTCCAAACCAGGATACCAAACCCAATCAACTTGAGGATGAGCTTCAAGGTGTTTTGCAAGCTTTAATGCGTTTTCACTATGTCGCTCAACTCTTAAAGATAATGTTTCAACTCCTTGAAGTAATAAAAATGAATTAAAAGGACTAATTGCTGGTCCTAAATCACGAAGTCCTTCAACTCTTGCACGAATTATGAAAGCAATATTGCCAAAATCTGAGCCTTTTCCAAAAACATCATTAAAAACTAAACCATGATACCCTGGTGATGGTTCTGTAAATGTAGGAAATTTACCACTGCCCCAATCAAAATTACCAGAATCAACAATAACTCCGCCAATAGATGTTCCATGTCCACCAATCCATTTAGTTGCAGATGCGGTAACAATATCAGCACCATGCTTAATTGGACGAGCCAAAAAACCACCAGCCCCAAATGTGTTATCAACAATTAAAGGGATTCCATTTTTATGTGCTATTTTTGCAATTTCATCTATTTTAGGTATGTTTAATTTAGGATTTCCTATTGTTTCAATATAAAGTGCTTTTGTTTTTTCATCAATAAGTTTTTCAAAATCTTCTGGATTATCACCAATAACAAATTTTACATTTATTCCTAAACGCGGTAAAGTAACCTTAAATTGATTATATGTACCACCATAAAGCAGATTAGTTGAAACAATATTATCACCTGCTTCGGCAATGGTAGTAATTGCTAAAAATTGAGCAGCCATTCCAGAAGAAGTTGCAAGTGCTGCTACTCCACCTTCGAGCGCAGCAATCCTTTTTTCAAAAACATCTGTTGTTGGATTCATAATACGTGTGTAAATATTTCCAAAAGCTTTCAAATCAAATAAATCTGCAGCATGTTGAGCATCATTAAAAGTATATGAAGTTGTTTGATAAATTGGAACAGCACGAGAATTTGTGGCAGAATCTGGTTCTTGACCAGCGTGTAATTGCAGCGTTTCAAACTTATATGTATTTGACATTATTACCTCCAGTAATGTTGTTTGTTTAAAATAAAAAAACCTCTTTAAGAAATTCCTAAAGAGGTTTAAAAATGTATTACTTCTCTTATCTATCCCAAAAAATGGGTAGGAATTAGCACCTTGAATAAAAAAAATCAGGTTGCTAAGGCTTCGCAGGGCCTATCCCTCAGCCTTTCTTGATAAATAAATACTAAAAAGAACTTGAAAACTTGAGTGCTAAAATATAGATAAATCGATATCTTGTCAAGCATTAAATCTTATAGTGTAAAACTTGTAAAATATTATAGGATAAATATTCATGATAAATGTATAAAACCAACGTATATAGGTGCGTTAATAAATATATTAACAATATATTTGACTTAAAACAATACTTGATATATATTTTAAAAAACAAATTTAGGAATTATGCAAAATCAAAGTACATATAGCCAAAATAAAGCACTAAAAAACAGTAATGTATTTTTGTATAATGTTTTAAGTAACCAACCAATTATAATTAATAATCTACTCGGAATTATTATTCTGAGCCTACTGAGTATTTTACTCGTAGGCTAAATAATATAAAGTTAATCCGGATTTCATTTCATTTAAATTTCACATCTTAAAGATTTCAGGATTAACCTGAACCAAGTAAGTTATATTTTTGTTGGATTAAAATTAAGGAAAATTATGAGATCAGATTTAATCAAAAAAGGTTTCGAAAAAGCTCCACATCGAAGTTTGTTAAGAGCAACCGGTGTAATAAAAGATAACGAAGATTTTAATAAACCGTTTATTGGTGTTGTAAACTCATATATAGATTTAATACCCGGGCATGTTCATTTACAAGAATATGGGAAAATAATAAAAGATGCAATTCGAGAATCTGGTGGAATTCCTTTTGAATTTAATACAATTGGTGTTGATGATGGAATTGCAATGGGGCACATTGGAATGCGCTATTCACTTCCAAGCAGAGAACTTATTGCCGATAGTGTTGAAACTGTTGTTGAAGCGCATCGTTTGGATGGAATTATCTGTATTACTAATTGTGATAAAATAGTGCCTGGAATGTTAATGGCAGCTGTAAGAATTGACGTTCCAACTATATTTGTTTCCGGAGGCCCCATGAAAGCCGGCGTTACGGCTGCAGGTGATAAAACAGATTTAGTTTCAGTATTTGAAGGCGTTGGAAAATTTAAAACAGGTGAAATTAATGAAGAAACTCTCCTTGAGCTTGAAACTGTAAGCTGCCCAACTTGTGGCTCTTGTTCTGGGATGTTTACCGCAAACTCTATGAATTGTTTAATGGAAGCCCTTGGTTTGGCTTTGCCAGGAAATGGTTCAATATTAGCAGTTGACCCTAGAAGAAAAGAATTAGCTGTATCTGCTGCAAAACAGATTATGAATTTGGTTAAAGATGATATTAAGCCAAGCGATATTTTATCACGCGAAACGTTTATGAACGCATTTGCCCTTGATATGGCAATGGGTGGAAGCACAAATACAATACTTCATACAATTGCTATTGCTATTGAAGCTGGAATTGATTTTGATTTAAAAGAATTAAATGTTCTTGCTGATAAAGTGCCTTATATCTGTAAGGTCAGCCCTGCATCGCCATTTGTTCACATGGAAGACGTTGATGAAGCTGGGGGTATTTCAGCAATATTAAACGAGTTATCAAAAGTTCCAAATATTTTAGCACTTGATAGATTAACAGTAACAGGGAAAACTCTTGGTGAAAACATCAAGAATAGCCAAATTAAAAATAAGAATGTAATAAAAAGTATTGAATCCCCATATTCAAGTAAAGGCGGCCTGGCTGTTCTCTTTGGCAACCTTGCACCTGAAGGTTCAATTGTTAAAACAGCGGCTGTAAATCCTAAAATGTTGGTTCATAAAGGTCCAGCTAGGATTTATGAATCACAAGATGGGGCACTTACTGGAATTAGAAATAAAGAGATTCAAGCTGGTGATGTTGTAGTAATTAGATATGAAGGTCCGCAAGGTGGTCCTGGAATGCCTGAAATGCTTGCCCCAACTAGTGAAATAATGGGAATGGGACTTGGAGATAAAGTAGCTTTATTAACCGATGGAAGATTTTCAGGTGGCACTCGTGGAGCATGTATTGGACATATTTCTCCAGAAGCAGCTGAAAAGGGACCAATAGCAGCATTGAAAAATGGAGATATTATTTCAATAGACATTCCAAATAAGATTTTAGAAGTTGAATTAACAGATAATGAAATAAATGAAAGGTTAAAATTAATACCAGATTTTGAACCAAAAATAAAAAAAGGTTACTTAGCACGTTATTCAAAAATGGTAACATCTGCTAGTAAAGGTGCAGTTCTTAGAATAAAATAAAAATTATTAAATAAAGGTAATTTTATGAATAATAAAAAACAAATGATGACTGGAGCAGATATATTTTTTGAATCCCTTAGATTAGAAGGAGTAGAAAAAATATTTGGTTATCCTGGTGGAGCAACTATAAAGTTATATGAGAAATTATATGACATTGATTTTCTTGAACATATTTTAACTCGACATGAGCAAGGTGCAACTCACGCTGCAGAAGGCTATGCTCGTGTAACAGGAAAACCTGGTGTTGTGCTTGTTACATCTGGACCTGGAGCTACAAACACCGTTACTGGAATTGCGGATGCATATATGGACTCAATTCCTTTAGTTGTTTTCACTGGTCAAGTTCCGTCAAAGTTGATTGGAAATGATGCTTTTCAAGAAGCTGATATTGTTGGAATTACTCGTCCAATTACAAAACATAATTTCTTGGTGCGAGATGTAAAAGATTTGGCATCGGTTATTAGGAAAGCTTTTTTCATTGCTTCAACTGGAAGACCTGGTCCAGTGCTTGTTGATTTGCCAAAAGATGTAATAGCTGCTCAATGTGAATATGAATATCCAGAAAGCATTGAAATTCGAGGTTATAAACCAACATTAAATGGAAATATAAATCAAATAAAAAAGGCTGTAGAAGTTATAAAAAAAGCTAAACGTCCTTTACTATATGTTGGTGGCGGAGTGCTGATGTCCAATGCTTCAAAGGAGTTGACAGAATTTGCACGAAAAAATAATATTCCAGTTACCAATACTCTATTAGGATTAGGTTCATTTCCAGGAATAGACCCTTTATTTATAGGAATGCTGGGAATGCATGGAACATATTATGCTAACCAAGCAGTAAATAATTGCGATGTTCTTATTGCCGTTGGTGCTCGTTTTGATGATAGAGTTACCGGAAATACTGAGACATTTGCAAGTAACGCTTATAAAATACATATTGATATTGACCCAACAGCAATTGATAAAAATGTAATTGTAGATTTACCAATAGTAGGTGATGCTAAAATTATACTTACTGAATTATTAGCTGAACTTTCAGATAAGCCGCGAGAAGATGAATGGTGGGATCAAATAGACAAATGGAAAACAGCTTGCCCATTAGAATATGTTAGACCTGATAATAAATTACGCACTCAATATGTTATTGAACGAATTTCAGAAAAGACTAAAGGTGAAGCAATTATTGTTTCTGATGTTGGGCAACATCAAATGTGGGTTGCACAATATTATAAATTTAACAATCCAAACTCACATGTTTGTAGCGGCGGCTTAGGTACAATGGGCTTTTCTGTTCCTGCTTCTATTGGTGCTGCTTTTGGAATTAAAGATAGACCAATTGTTTCAATAAACGGTGATGGTGGTTTTCAGATGAATATTCAAGAACTTACTACTGCTGTTTACCATAAACTGCCAATTAAATTTTTTATAATGAATAATGGCTTTCTTGGAATGGTTAGACAATGGCAAGAATTATTTCATGAAGAGAAATATAGTTTTACAGATTTACGAGAAAGTAATCCTAATTTTACAGCACTTGGTGAAGCTTTTGGAATTGAATCTTTTTCAACTGATAGCCCAGAAGAAGTTGATGGAATTCTTGATAAAGTATTTGCAATTAAAGATAGACCCACACTTGTTGAATTTAAAGTTGCTAAAGAAGATTTAGTATTTCCAATGGTTCCATCTGGGGGCACAATTACAGACATGATTTTAAAAAGATTAAACCCTAAGAGGATGATAATATGAGACACACAATATCAGTTTTAGTAGAAAATACTTTTGGAGCTTTTGATAGAGTTGCTACAATGTTTAGTGCAAAAGGTTTTAATATTCATAGTATTTCTATTGGAGAAACAGAACAAAAAGATATTTCCAGAATGACAATTGTTACATCCGGAGATGTACAATTAATTGACCAAATTGTAAAACAATTAAATAGATTAATTGATACAATAAAAGTAACTGAATTAACTGGACAAGCAAGAACCGAAAGGGAATTAGCTCTTATTACTGTTAGTCTGCAAAAAAGTGGAATTGAAGAAATTAAAAACATTAACGATATATTTCGTGGTAAAATAGTTGATATAAACAATAAAACTATGATGCTTGAAATTACTGGACCTCCAGAAAAAATTGATGCAATAATTAACGTTCTAATGCCTTTTGGAATTATTGAAATGGCTCGTTCTGGTACGGTTGCTCTAAAAAGAGGTGAGCAAATTAGACCCCAAAATGAATATATTAATAAAAAATAAGGAAACAAAAAATGAAAGCATATTATGATAGTGACGCATCGTTAGAATCACTTAAGGATAAGAAAATTGCGGTTTTGGGCTTCGGAAGTCAAGGTCATGCGCATGCATTAAACTTAAAAGAAAGTGGAATGAACGTGGTTGTTGGTGCCAGAAAAGATGGAACTTCTTGGAAAAAAGCAACTGATTTAGGTATGACTGTAATGGAAATTGATGCGTCTTCAAAATGGGCTGATGTTGTTATGGTTCTTTTGCCTGATCAAGATCAAAAGAAAGTTTATGATGAACAAATTGCACAAAATATGGAAGACGGGAATACTCTTGTATTTGCTCACGGTTTTAATATTCATTACAAACAAATAGTTCCTCCAGAAACAATTAATGTTATGATGATTGCTCCTAAAAGTCCTGGACATTTGGTACGTAGAACTTTCAGAGAAGGGAATGGTGTACCTTGTTTGATAGCTATTCATAATGATTATTCTGGAAATACAAAAGAAATGGCTTTAGCTTGGGCAAAAGGAATAGGTGGAACTAGAGCAGGTGTTATTGAAACTAATTTTAAAAATGAAACTGAAACTGATTTATTTGGCGAACAAGCTGTCCTTTGCGGAGGTTCAGCAGAATTAATTAAAGCTGGATTTGAAGTACTAACAGAAGCTGGTTATCCTGAAGAACTTGCTTACTTTGAAGTAATGCATGAAATGAAATTAATTGTTGACCTTTATTACGAAGGTGGTTTATCAAGAATGAATTATTCGGTTAGTGATACAGCAGAATATGGTGGATATGTAACAGGACCAAAAATAATTAACGCAGAATCTAAAAAAGCAATGAAGGCTGCTTTGTTAGAAATTCAAGATGGAACATTTGCTAAAAACTTTGTTGCAGAAGTTAATGGTGACAAAGCTAATATGACAAGACTTCGTAAAGAAAACAGTGAACATCCAATAGAAAAAATTGGTGCTAAATTACGTGGAATGATGAGCTGGGTTAAAAACAAAAATGATGAGGATTAGTTAATGAAAAAGAAAGTCACTCTTCTACCTGGTGATGGCATTGGAACAGAAGT